>Ga0209088_10000654_pt1 | contig 23969 bp, 22 predicted proteins | sample S_140625_EF_Meta_FD_187324 | JGI IMG/M metagenome (GOLD analysis project Ga0209088, IMG submission 187324) | Freshwater microbial communities from Lake Simoncouche, Canada to study carbon cycling - S_140625_EF_MetaG (SPAdes) (version 2) | ecosystem: Environmental > Aquatic > Freshwater > Lake ... | reverse complement strand
AATATTTTCTTTTTACAGAACTTTATACAGAAATAAAACTAATACTATGATTATTGGCGTTCCTAAAGAAATTAAGATCCAGGAGTACCGTGTAGGTTTAACTCCTGAAGGTGTGGATGCATTGTCAAGACAAGGCCATACTGTTTATGTTGAGACCAATGCAGGTGGTGGATCAGGATTTTCTGACGAGGCTTATGTTGCTGTGGGTGCGCAAATTTTGCCTACCGCAGCCGAAGTGTATGCTATTGCAGAAATGATTGTAAAAGTAAAAGAGCCCTTGGCTGCAGAATATGGATTGATCAAGTCTGGTCAAATATTATTTACTTATTTCCACTTTGCTGCTTCTAAAGAATTAACAGAGGAGATGATGAAAACGCATGCTGTTTGTATCGCATACGAAACAGTAGAATTGCCTGATGGCTCATTGCCATTGTTAGTTCCAATGTCAGAAGTAGCAGGAAGAATGGCGATCAATGTTGGTGCATATTATTTAGGTAAACCATTTGGTGGCAAAGGAAAATTATTAGGCGGTGTGCCAGGTGTGAAGCCAGCAGAAGTCTTGGTGATTGGTGGTGGTATTGTGGGAACACAAGCTGCTAAAATGGCTGCAGGATTAGGTGCACATGTAACTATTATGGATACCAACCTAGCTAGATTAAGATATTTATCAGATGTGATGCCAGCAAATGTCATCACGCAATATTCTACTTTATTAGCGATCAAAGAAAAATTACCTACAGTTGATTTATTAGTTGGTGCAGTTTTATTACATGGCGCAAAAGCACCACACTTAGTAAAGCAAGCCGATTTAAAATTAATGGAAGCAGGATCTGTGATTGTTGACGTAGCAGTAGATCAAGGTGGATGTATTGAAACTTGCAAGCCTACTACACACGAAAATCCAGTATTCACTATAGATGGTATCACACACTATTGCGTAGCGAATATGCCAGGAGCTGTACCTCAAACTAGCACAAGAGCTTTAACACAAGTTACTTTACCTTATGCGCTTGCGATTGCAAACAAAGGATGGGAAATTGCATGTGCCGAAAATCAAGCTTTAGCAAAAGGGTTGAACATTAGAGCTGGTAAGATTTTACACAAGGGTGTATCTGAAGCTTTTAACGGATAAGATTCACTTGGAGATAATGATTGAAAGCCTGGTCCTTATTGGACTGGGCTTTTTTAATTATTCTTTGCCCCGTTATCAATCCAACATAGAATAGCAGTTTTATCCGCTACCGATAAAGTTTTGCCCCTAGGCATTCTACCTGATGAAACAGACGCTCGTATTTGACTAGCATTATCATGTACAACTTGAAAGTTATTCAATGGAGCCGCATTATTTTCGTCATGGCAACCACTCAAATTGCATGAACTGTTGAATAAAGGCAATATCGTTTTACTAAAACTTGTATTAGGATTACAAGTTGACATATCTATTGAGGTATTCGTTGCTGAATTTTTTGAGCATGCAACGGCTAAAAAGATACAAAAAGAAAAAAATAAGCAATGCACATGAGGGGATTTTATTTTCATAAGGATTTTTAGGGGATAAAAAAAGCGTCCCGTTTTTGCGGGACGCTTTTGTATGATCAACAATTTTTAAATACAATGACTATTTCCAAGATGTCCAACCTTTCCACCATGTTTGGTTTGTTCCAAATGCTGCAACAGCACCTCTAAATGTAACTTTCTCAAAGAAAGGATCTTGTAATTTAGAATCTGTGAATGAGCCATTCTTAGTGAAATTCACATGATCCCAAATTCCTAATGTACCCCAAGGAGATGAGCCAGATGTTAAAACATCTGTAGAAGCAGCTCCAGATGGAGTTGAATTATTTGCATATGGTGTAAAATCAGGGTTGTTATAATTAAATGGCTGAATTAATTTTAATCTATCTGCAGATGCATTTGTTAAAATTGTATTACCATAGAATGGATTTGAGAACCAAGTCAACAAACTAGCAGCTGAAGCACCAGTTGGTGTACCACTTGCAGTGTAAGTAATATTTGAAGTATTACCAGCCAATGTTACGTTTTTCATTCTAATTGTACTATCGTCGATATTTTTATCAACAGCAGTTCCAGTAGAGGCATCAAACTGAATAGCAACTGGCCATCCAGCAATAATAGAATTCATGATAGAAATACCAGTGTTTCTTCTGATATGAGCTCCAGCTCTATATAAACTATTACCCTTATTATCTAATGTAGCTCTTGGTCCAATGGCAGTCATATTAGAGAAAACAGCAGATGTTTTTGGAGACTTAGTAGATCCACTACCATCATTATCAGATTCAAATGCTTCTGAAGTAGAGATATCCGCAATTGCTGAGTCTCTTAATGCGATACCAAATTGTACATTACCAGAATAACCAAAATCTGTATCAAAATCATCATCTTGTGTTTTGTATGCAATCAAATACTTACAGTTTACTGTACCACCAAACCACTCAAATGCATCATCTTTTGCATAAGTTACTTGAATATGGTCAATAGTTGTACCACGACCTACTCCAGCCATTGTTAAGCTATTCAATTCATTATCAGGTAAATATGCATATCCTGCATACTCAATTCTTAAATATTGTAATATACCAGAGTTATCTGCATCATTTCCTGTAGGGAAAGCTGGATCACCAGAACCTGCTAAACCATAACCTACTTCTGCATCATTTACGCCACCCTCTACTGAAGTTAAGCCATTATAAGTTGTTCCTTTCCAAGGTAAAGATTGGTTTACAGTTGCAGTACCTAATAATACGATACCTCCCCAGTCACCAGATTGTGGATTTGGAGCAGAAGAAGTAAATACAATTGGAGAAGTTTCAGTACCTATTGCTACTAACTTACCACCACGTGCAACAATCAAAGCTGCAACGCTAGCACCAGATTTAGCTTGTACTTTAGTACCTGCTTGAATTGTTAAAGTAATTCCTTTAGGAACATAAACTTTACCAGAAAGATAGTTTATATCTTTTGCGTATAAAGTTGTGTCTTTTGTTAATACACCAGATAAAGTGATGGTATTCACTACCACACCTACAGGTGCAACTTCCTTCGTTGTTGTAACTACGAAGATTTCTTTTTCGCCGTCTGTTTCGATCTTTCTACAACCAGTAATGGCTAAAAAAGCGAGAGATAAAATAAATAATTGTTTCATTGTTGTTGTATTTAAAAAAAGTGTTTAATTGTATATTATAAAGAGTAGTTAAGTGTTACGCCGAAAGTGGTACCAAATTTTCTAGAGAAACGAACACCATCTTTTGATTTGTCGTAATCAGTATTGCTGTTATTATTTTGATAGAAAATTTGTCTTTGATTTAAGATATCAGAAACAGTAAATTTAATTTCAGCTTTATTAGCTGCAAACTTTTTACTGATTTGAAAATCCACTAATGCTCTTGGATTTTCAAATACATCAGGAGATCCAGCTCCAAATGCATCACCAACTAAATAAATTCTTTTACCAACTTGATTAAACAAGGCTGTCATATTGAACCCTTTTTCAACCACATCGTATAACAAACCTGCATTGATCAAATAAGGAGATTGACCTTGTAAAGACCTGCTTATTTTTAAAGCAGCGTCATCAATTTTTGAGTTGATATAAGAACCGTTTGCTTGTAAAGTAAATCTAGTAGATAATTTTTTACGACCTTCTACTTCAAAACCAAATGCAGTTGCTTTTGCTACATTTTGATAAGTGAATAAACTTGATCCACCAGAACCTTCGAAGTAAATACTCTCTATTGGATTTTCAAAGTTTTTATAGAATACACCCACTGTAAACATTTCTCCAGCAGATGGATACAACTCATATCTTAAGTCAAAATTGGTAATTTTTGTTCTTTTTAAATTTGGCTCTCCAGATACAGAAGCGTTTAATTCAAAATCATAAATTGTTAATTTAGACAACTCTCTTAATTCTGGACGTATTACGGTTTGAGAACCAGTCAATCTTAAGTTTGATTTTTGGGCTAATTTAATTGTAGCATTCACACCTGGTAAGAAGTCAGTCACTTTTGAATAAGTATGACGATCATCCCATTTCTTTACTGAACCTACTAATTGATCAAAATTCTCAACTCTCAATCCCCATACCACTCTTAAACCATCTGATAATTTATTATCAAATTGCAAGAAACCAGCATTCAATATAGTATTAGCCATATATCTGAAGTTTCTATTTTGAATTGAGTTGAAAGCAAATTTATTGTCTGTACCATTTCCAAAATTTTGAGGTACAAAAGCAGAAGCAGCATCTAAACCTCTTAATTCAGCGTTATCTCTTGGTAAGTAAACTGCAAATAATTGTGCATCATATAAACGATCCTTTATTTGCAACATATAACCTGTCTTGATGGTTTGTTGTTTTACTTTTAAAGTCAAATCGCCACCAGCAGTATAGATATAATCTGATAAAGATTGGAAAACACGGCTTCCAGATTGTTGAGATAAGGTATTTGAAATATTCAATACATAAGGATCAGTTCCAGCTACACTCTTAGTATACATAATTCTTCTTTGATCTGGGCTATAGCTATCTAGGATATTGAAAGCACCAAACCAATTGAATTTAAGTTTTTGAGATAAGCTATGCTCTCCATTTAATTGATTCGTGAAAAATACATTTTGTCCAAATACAAACTCATTACCTTTCACTAAATCTTGTCTTGAATAATCTTTTCCAGATCTTTGATTGAACGTGTTAGCTGTTTTAACATTTACAATTGCCTTGTAACTGATTTTATTTAATGGGTTTAAGAAAATAGACAAGCCTGCAATTGCACCCATATTGATATCGTTAAAATACTTCTTGTCTTTTAATTCAATAATTGGATTGATTGCGTTACCAACAATACCATTTTGATTATTCACATTATCTTGAAAACGATATGAATTAGCATAATTGATACCTAATATACCACCTATTTTTTTACCCCATAATGTACCTGCAAAACCACCATTCATTTGCAAACTCACATTTGGCTTAGCAGTAGTCATCACTGGTGCCCAGTTATTCGACATTTTTTTACCTAACTCAATTTTTGAAGCTAAACTAGATGTGTCAAAATTTGATTTATTTGTATAACCAGCAGGTAATGATCTTGTACCATCATCTAAACCTAAATAATCTGTTTTGCCACCTTCATCCTTTAGGAAATCTTTTCCTGTAGTTAAAGAATTAGCACTTGTACCAATTTGAATATTAAAGAAATTCTTTGTAGGAACATCTTTTGTATTTACTTGAATCAATCCACCTGCCCACTCACCTGGTAATTCTGGAACGAATGCCTTATTAATAATGATATTATCAATGATTTGAGAAGGGAATAAATCAAATGAGAATGTTTTACGGTCAGGCTCGGTACTTGTTAATAATATACCATTTAACATGGCTTGATTATAACGATCCGCCAAACCTCTAACAATAATATATTTGCCTTCTTGAATAGATGCTCCTGGAGTTCTTTTTAAAATTTCGGCAGTGTTTCTATCTGGACTACGCTTAATAGACTCAGCAGAAATAACTGAAGCCACCGTGTTGGTATTCTTTTGATAAGCAATTAAAGCATTATCAGTAGCACCTTTACTACTAGATCTTGTAGCAGAAACCACTACATCTGTTAAGTTTTTACCAGATTCATCTAGTAAAACATCTAATATGATTTCTTCGTTAGCAGTGGTAGCACCAGTAACATCGATTGATTTTGCTTTGTATCCTACGTAAGAAAAATCTAATGTATAAGCTTTGTTGATATCTATATTAAAACTGAATCTTCCTTCGATATCTGTTTTTGAAACTTGACTCTTATCCGATTTTAAAGTTAGTGTAACCCCAACTAAAACATCATTTTTTACGTTTGTAACCTTACCTGTCAATTTTGCTTTTTGCGCCTGAACCGAAATAGCTGCAACAAAACAAATTATAAATAGTAGTATCCTTTTCACGATATGATTTTATTTGTATGGCAAATATCAAATAGTCATGTTACCGAATTGTTAAGCCAATATGAACTTAATATTAACTAATCCGAAAAGGCATAAAAAAAGGCACTTCTAATGAGTGCCTTAATGTATTTATATTTTATTGCTAATCAAAGTGATATACATTATGTAAATCTTTAGGACAAGTAAAGTTTACACCTAAATCATTGATCAATCCATCATGAATATCATAGACCCATCCATGGACATGCAAAGGCTGGTCTCTTTTCCATGCATTTTGAACGATCGATGTCTTACTTAAATCATGCACCTGTTCCTGCACATTCAATTCTACAAATCTTCTAGCTCTTAAAGTCTCATCTTCAATAGCGTCTAATTCTTTATAATGATAACGATAGACATCTTTAATATGTCTTAGCCAATTGTCTATTAATCCAAACTGCTGGTTTTTCATGGCCGCCAAGACACCACCGCATCCATAATGACCGCAAACAATGATGTGTTTTACTTTGAGCACTTCAACCGCATAGGATAAGACACTCAGCATATTCATATCACTATGTACCACCATATTGGCAATATTACGATGTACAAACATTTCACCTGGGTCCGTTCCAGTAATGGACTCTGCAGGCACCCTGCTGTCCGAACAACCTATCCACAAATACTCAGGCGTCTGGCCATTCGCTAATTTTTCAAAGAATGCAGGGTCTAATTGTAACTGTTCTGCTACCCATGTTTTGTTATTTTCAATTAATCTTTTATATGATTTTTCCATTGTTTAATTATTGTATTATAATTACTACGAAATTACTTCTTATAAACCATATAGACATAAAAAGGCACCCCCATCATGAGCATAATGAATCCCCAGTAGACAATTTCCTGTCCAGAACCTATGAGCATCCACATAGAAAAAGAAAATGCCAATATGCTAATGCAAATTGCTGTCATTGTTTTGGTCTTAGCATAGGTAATTGCTTGCCTTGATCGAACAATTAAATAAGACACGGTTGTCAATAAATAAGGTAACAAAGTAAAAAATGTAGAGAGTAGTATAAGCAACTTAAATTGACCGGCTAAGTTTTTTGAATTGTTCATGAACATGAGTAAAGTAATAATGATACTAGACACAATCACGCCATTCGCTGGAACGCCTTTACGATTTTGTTTTGCGAAAAATGTTGGAAATAATTTGTCTTTTGCCATGGCATAAGGCATTTGTCCTTGCACTAGTATAAAACCATTCAAGGCACCAAATGCAGCAATAGCAGCCCCTGCGCTCACCCAATACTTTGCCCCATGACCGTAAATTTTTTCTGCGGCATCGGCAAATGGTGTAATGGAAACTTGTAATTGACTTGCTGGAATCATCCCCATGATGGCTGCCGTGCTAAAAATATAAACCGCTGCTGCAATCCATACGCCGCGCATCGTTGCTTTGGAAATATTTTGTCCTGGATCATCAATACTACTTGATGGGATGGTCGCGCACTCTATCCCTAAAAATGCAAAAAATGTTAAAGTCGTCGTCGCTGTGATGGCTTGCCAACTGCTCGTGCCACTCATGTTAAATGGTAATAAATTTTGAGGATCTAAAAATAAAAGTCCTCCAATCGCGACTAAAATAAGCGGTACTATTTTAAGGATAGTGGTCATGAGTATGACTCTTCCAGAAGCATATACACCCATGGTATTGACCCAAGTGAGTAACCACAGAAAACCCAGCCCAGTTGCTAAAGCGATACTTGAATTTTGAGCGAGTATTGGGAAAAAAGTACTCAATGCACTTACCAATGAAACTGCAATCGCTGCATTGGTTGTCCAAACAGAAATTAAATAGCCCCAACCCACTAAAAATCCTGCAAAATCACCTAGTCCAGATTTTGTAAACGCATAAGGGCCGCCATCAGAAGAGGGGATTAATTTGCTAAGATTGGCAAATACTTTTGCAATCACTATCGCACCTAATGCAGAAAATAGCCATCCAATTAAACTGATACTTCCAAAACTAGCTAAGGCCGAAGGCATTAAAAAAACACCTGCACCTATCATGTTTCCAACGACAAGTGAAGTACTAGTCCAAATACCAATTTTTTTATGTTCCATTTGCATCCTTCAAGATAAGCAAATAATGTTTAAATTCATTCTATGAAAATTACAAAAGCAACCATCGAAGCAGCGGCAAATCGTATCGCGCCCTATATTCACAAGACACCCATCATGACTTGTAAAAGTATCAATGAACTATATGGTTTAGACCTCTATTTTAAATGTGAGAACTTTCAAAAAATTGGTGCATTTAAAATAAGAGGTGGCATGAATGCAAGTCTACAACTTACAGAGGCACAATTGGAAAAAGGTGTTGCAACGCATTCCTCTGGAAACCATGCTCAGGCATTGGCATTTGCATCAAAAATGCTTGGCATCAAAGCTTATATCGTGATGCCAGAATCATCCCCTCAAGTAAAAGTAAATGCAGTGAGAGGATATGGCGCCGAAGTAACCATTTGTGCCTCTAATCAAGCAGCAAGAGAGTCCACTTTAGAAGCCATTGTAGAACGCACAGGTGCCACATTTATTCATCCCTATGACAATGATGAAGTCATTACTGGGCAAGCGACTTGTGTAAAAGAAATGATTGAGGCAATGCCGGATATAGATATCGTTGTTACGCCAGTGGGAGGAGGCGGATTATTGTCTGGAACTTGTTTAGGTGCACATTTTTTTAAACCAGGATTAAAAGTGTATGCAGGTGAACCAGAGGGCGCTGCTGATGCAGTATTGAGTATTCAATCTGGTAAAGTAGAAAAAGCACCTTTTGTAAATACCATCGCGGACGGATTGATGACGACCTTAAGTGAACGCACCCTTGAGATTATTAAAGCACATGTTGCAGATATTATTTTAGTTTCAGAAGAAGAAATAAAAGCCGCTTTGAGATTGGTCTATGAAAGAATGAAAATTATTATTGAGCCAAGTTGCGCTGTGCCACTCGCTGCTGTATTAAAGAATGCAGACTTGTTTAAAGGAAAAAAAGTAGGCATTATTTTAACAGGTGGAAATGTAGACTTGAGTAAATTTAAAGATTGGTTTTAAATTATAAATTCAAGGCTTTAAAAAAATAAGCCTCGTCAACTTCTTGCACTTCTCCTGGAGCGATGGATTCAACAGCGATTTCCTCTATTGACCATCTTACTAAACGGATGCAGCGATGGTGCATGGTTGCCACCATTTTACGTACTTGGTGAAATTTACCCTCCGTTAATTCAATGCGCAACCAATCTGATTGTTGATTTTCGTGCAACTGCAGGCCGTTATCCCATAAGTGTTTTGGAGGATCTATTAATTCAACATGACAAGGAGTAGTCGTATAAGTTGTTCCATTCGACGCTGATATTTTTACCCCAGTTCTTAATTGCTCTAAAGTGTCTTGATTGACTTTATTTTTTACCTGCACCAAATAATTTCTTACATGTGGACGGGTTCCTTGAAATAATAATTTTGTAACTTTTTTATTAGTCGTTAATAATAATAAGCCTTCCGACATTTGGTCGAGCCTGCCAATCGCATGCGTGCCCTCCGGAAAATTAAAGTCAATATCTGAAAGTAATTGCACCTTGTGCGTGCTCACAAATTGAGACACCATATTCATTGGCTTATTCAACAAAAAGTAACGATGCACATTCATAGCAGCAAATTACTTAATATTGTGTATGGAACAACCTCATAAAGATCCTTTGCACGGAAAAACACTCGCCTTTATCATTGAGGAACTAGTGCGTCATTTTGGATGGGAGGATTTAGGACAACATATCCCGATTAACTGCTTTAATATTGATCCAAGCATTCAGTCCAGCTTAAAATTTTTACGCAAAACTCCCTGGGCAAGAAAAAAAGTGGAAGAGCTCTATATCAGAATGGTCAGTTAAATCCAATTAAAGCAATACTTCGATGAATGATTTTTTAGACCATTTTTTTGAAATGGTAATCCAATCAGAAGTATGACTTTTTATATTACTCAAAATATCCCAGGCTTCTAGCATCAATCCTTTTTTAAGCTCTGGGTCTTTTTTATCTTTATTGGTTTCGATGATTGCAATAATTTCACCATTCAATAAATAAGCTTTTTGATCGATTATTTTACCAATCACTTTATTGTCACTTCCAAAAAAACAATCTCCAATTACTAATCCAATCACTTTTTCTTTTTTCTTATTCAGAATCATCATATTCTGAATATACGCGACAGTTTCGTTCTCTTGGTTCAAGATTTTGTACATGTTTAGCTATTTTTTGTTTGATTGATTAATTGAGCAACAATCTCTTTAGTGGAATGGGTTAATTCTAATTTAACAGGAACTGAATGATTGATCCAATCTGCAAATATAAGGTGAAAGTCTTGGTCAATATGTATTAATACTTTTACACCCAGTTCTGATAGTGCAGCAGCATTAGATAATTGCTCATAATGCTTTGCAATTGGTATACTTAACACTTTCTTGTTCATATACATTGCCTCCGCTGGTGTCTCAAAACCGCCGCCAGTAATGACTGCATGTGACCTGATCATACTTTTTGTAAACCCACTATTACTGATTGGGAAATATATGATATTTTTATAATTTCTTATGGTTGTCACTTCGGCACTAAATACTTCGAAATGATAATTTGATTCTGCTAAAAAGTATGGTTCCAAATAAGCAATAGAATAATGAGGCAAGTACACTGATATATGCCCATCATCTGATGGAGTTGCATCAATGATTTCTTGTTTTATAATTGGATTAAACACCGCATCATCGTAGGCTTTAAAATGCAAGCCCAGATAATGTGTGCTTTTTACAAAATGCTTTAAGACAAATTCGCCAATGAAATTATTTTTTTTCGCTCTAGGTGTTTTATTGCTTTGAAAACTTGCTTGATGCCCAAACTGCACACTCTTTTTGTTTCTAAATAAGCAAGCCAATGAAGTCACAAAATCAAAATCATTGATCACCAAATCATAATTATTGACTGGTAATTTGTAGGCATCTAAGAAAATACTGAGTGAAAAAGATTTAATTATTTTAAGATAGTCTAAACCTCCAGTGGCTTTATAAAAAAGACTAATCCCCTTGCTTCTTCCAACAACCGGCAAGTCAGTTTTAAGATCGGAATTTGAGCCACTAATAAAGAAGTCAACATTGCCATATGGCCTTAAAAAAGGATAGAGTTGAATGGCTCTGCTAATATGACCATTCCCAGTACCTTGAACTGCGTATAGTATATTCATTAGATAGATACTTGAAATGCGACTTCATTAGTTAATACAGTAAGTTCTTCTTGTAAATTAACTATTTTAGTTAGTTTTTTTGAATCTGCTTTTTCAAATTGATTAGGATCATACTGGTATAATGTCCAGTTTTTATCTGCATATTCTAATGCGGTTAAATTTTCGATCCAATCCCCGCTATTTAAATAAGTTACACTTCCTTTATCAGTGGTCACAACTCTATGTTGAGGTTGATGAATATGTCCACAAATCACATATTTATAACCATTTTCTATTGCCAATTCTGCAGCTGTTTGCTCAAAATTATTGATCCAAGAAACGGCTTTCTTTACGCCATTCTTCACCTGTTTGCTGATACTCATTTTTTCACGGCCAAAAAGCGCACATAAATAATTCACTGCACTATTGATTAAAATTAATAAGTCATAGCCATATCCACCTAGTTTTGCTAATAATTTAGCGCTTCCTTTAGTGGTTCTATCAAATACATCTCCGTGGAAAACCCAGTTTTTTTCACCATTGATTTCAAACACAATTTTATCGGTCAATTGTATATTTCCCATTTCAAAATGTCCATATTTTCTTAATGCTTCGTCATGATTACCAGTAATATAGACCACTCTAGTGCCTTTACTAGCCATGCTAAAAATACGTTTTATGACCGCCATATGGCTTGCAGGAAAATAGCGTTTATTAAATTGCCAGATATCAATAATATCGCCATTTAAAATAAGGGTCTTAGGTTCAATGCTTTTTAAGTAATTGAGTAATTCATGGGCTTGGCAGCCAAATGTACCTAAATGAATATCACTAATTACACATACATCTAAGGGGCGTTTGTTCATGAGTACTTGTTTAAACAAAATACGTAGTTCTATGTAAACAAATTGTGCCCTAAGTATTATATTAATATTAATTTATTATTAAGCAAGTCTATGAAAAATACATATATTGTAGTTTTACCCTTTACAATCAAGTCTTTATGAAGCAAAAGCACATCCCAAGAGATATTAGTTGGCTTAGTTTTAATGCTCGTGTATTACAAGAAGCAAATGATAGTTCTGTTCCATTACAAGAAAGAATAAGATTTCTAGGTATTTTCTCTAATAATTTAGACGAGTTTTTCAGAGTCCGCGTTGCGACATTAAAAAGAATGGTGGAATATATTGATAAAAAGAGTGGTGTCAATATGGACCTTATTGCATCTCCACAGGCTATTTTAGATGAGATTCAAAGGGTTGTATTGAGACAACAGAATGAATTCAACCGAATCTGGCAAAATATATTGAAGGAGTTGAAGGCGAATAAAGTGCTTATTGTAGATAACAAACAACTCAATGCCGAACAAAAGGAATTTGTAAAAACCTATTTTGACAATGAAGTGAGACATGATATCATCCCTTTGATGATTGAAAATCTGCCTCAACTGCCTTATTTGAGAGATAAGAGTCTGTATTTAGCTATTGTGATGGGGAATAAGAATGACGCCTACCAACAAAAATTTGCATTAATCGAAGTGCCGTCTAGGTCAGTAGGCAGATTCATCATATTGCCATCTAAACCCGGATTTACAACAATTATGTTGTTGGAGGATTTGATTGAGTTTAATTTACCAATCATTTTCTCTCACTTTAAATTCAATCAATTTGATGCACATGTATTTAAAATTACAAAAGATGCTGAGATTGATTTAGACCAGGAAGTAGGTATGAATTTTATTGATAAGATTTCAAAAGGAATTAAAAACAGAAGAAAAGGAAAGCCAGTAAGATTTGTATATGAAAAAGATATGAATCCCGAAATGCTTGAATTCCTGATTAAGAAACTAGGTTTAAACCGCAAAAGCAGTATCATACCAGGAGGACATATTCATAATTTCAGGCATTTTATGGATTTCCCAAATGTCATAAAAGAGCCAAATTACAACAGACCAAGGCCATTTATACATCCTGCATTTAAGAAAAAGGTGATGGTTTTTGATTTGATGATGCAAAAGGATATCATGTTGCATTTCCCATACCATAGTTACGATACGGTAATTGACATGCTTCGTGAAGCAGCCATGGATGATACCGTTATCTCTATAAAAATCACAGCCTACCGTTTGGCATCCAATTCTAAAGTGATTAATGCATTGATCAATGCTGCTAGAAATGGGAAGAAGGTGACGGTCTTTTTAGAATTAAAAGCAAGATTTGATGAAGAAGCAAATTTAGAGTGGAAAACTATCATGGAGGAAGAAGGTATTACGGTACTTGTAGGTATACCGAATATGAAAGTGCATGCAAAGCTTTGTGTGATTCAGAAAAGAGTGAAGAATAAATTGGTACAATATGGTTTCATTAGTACGGGTAATTTGAACGAGAAAACCGCTAAAATTTATGCAGATCATTGTTTGATGACCAAGAACGTTACTTTGATGAACGAAGCAAACAGGATTTTTAACTACTTAGCAAATTGGCAACAAGGTGATAAGCCAATTGCTAAAATGAGAAATTTGCTTATTTCTCCTATCAACATGCGATCTGGTTTGTTGAGTCTTATTGAAAATGAAATTCAAATTGCAAAAAAAGGTTATGTCGCTTCTATTACAGTCAAATTAAATTCATTGACTGATACTATTTTATTAGACGCTTTATATAAAGCAGTGAAGTCTGGTGTAAAAGTAAATTTGATCATAAGAGGGATTCTAACACTAAAGCGTGCAAATGAAAAAAATGCAGGAAAAATAAATGCATTGAGTATTGTAGACCAATATTTAGAACATGCCAGGGTGATTATTTTTAACAATAAGGGTAATCAAAAAGTATTTATCTCTAGTGCAGACTGGATGGTTCGTAATCTAGATCATAGAATTGAGGTTGCTGTCCCAATTATTGATCCAGTCATCAAAAAAGAATTGATTGATATTATCCATATTCAATTAAAAGATAACCAGAAAGCAAGAATCTTGGATGGCGAATTAAGCAATAAATATGTACCTTCGGCCAAAGCAACTTCTTTTAAATCTCAGGAGGAGACTTACAAATTTTTAAAAGGTAAAAGATAACATACATTGATTTTAGGAGCAATAGATATTGGCAGCAACGCTGCAAGGTTACTAATATGCGAAGTCGTTAAGCATGGAAATGAAACAGAATTTAATAAATTAAATCTAATCCGTATTCCTCTAAGACTTGGATTTGACGTATTTGAAAAAGGCTATATTGGATTCAGAAAAAAGAAAATGCTCTTAAACACAATTAATGCATTTAGTGCATTAATGAAAGTGTATGAGGTGGACCATTATATCGCATGTGCAACGAGTGCTATGAGGGACGCCAGTAATTCAAAGGAAATTATCAAAGAAATTAAAGCGGATACAGGTGTAAAAGTGGAAGTGATATCAGGTGATTTAGAAGCTGAAATCATTTATGAAAACCATATTGCAGAACTATTAGACGCTAATAAAAGCTATTTATACATTGACGTTGGCGGTGGTAGTACAGAAGTAACCCTATTTCATAAGTCTGCAGTCGCTTTTCAAAAATCTTTCAATATCGGCACTGTTCGTATATTGACAAATAAAGTGGAGGATGCAACTTGGGAAGATCTAAAGCAAACATTAAAAGAGATTGGAAGAACCTATCCTAAATTGGTGGCCATTGGGTCTGGAGGCAATATTAATAAAATATACTCCATGATTAATTCAAAAAATCTAAAGAGCATCCCTATAGAAGTGATTAGAGAATTTCATAGAGTTTTAGAGCCAATGACTGTAGAAGAAAGAATGCACACTTATCTTTTAAAAAGAGATAGAGCAGATGTAATTGTTCCTGCATTGAACATATATGCATATACCATGAAATGGGCTAATATAGATGAAATTTATGTACCTAAAATTGGATTGGCTGACGGCTTAATCAATCACTTGTATGAACAAGTGAAGTAATCTGATTTAATATTTTGCAAGTCTAACAATAAGTAAAAATAATCCAGGATAGGAACTACAAAGATTTAAAAGATTCAATCATCTCCATCGCAGTCTTAGCAAATTCTTGTCCTTTATTCATCTTATCAATGGCAGCTCGCTCATAAGCTAAAGCTTCATTCTGTGTTGTTAAAATGCCAAAGATAACCGGCGTTAATTTTGTGGCTGCAATAGTCGAAAAACCTTGGGTTACATATTGACAAACATATTCGTAATGATCCGTATCCCCTTTTATAATTGCACCAATCACCACCACACAGTCATATTGATTGGTTTCAATGATACGATTTGCAAATACCACTGTTTCAATTGCGCCAGCGCATTCAAAGACTCTATATGCTTGTTGCTTTGCATCCAATTCGTCTGTGCATCCAGCAAGGAGTAAATCTGTGATAGTTGCGTTGAAATTTGCTTTGATAATAGCGATCATATTATAGGGTAATTTTATGATTGGCAATACTTGCCTTGTCTTGTAAATATTTTTTATTTTGTTCTGTCACAAATGGCGGCACAATTATTTGTTCAAATTGAAATCCTGCATTTTGAATCGCTGCTACTTTATCTGGATTATTGGTGATAAATGAAAAATGATTCACCTGCAAATGCTTGAGAATTTTAATAGCGTCTATATAGTTTCTATCATCTTCTGGAAGTCCTAAACTAAGATTTGCTTGAAAAGTGTCTTCACCTTGATCCTGCAAGGCATAAGCTGCAATTTTATGGCCAATGCCAATGCCTCTTCCTTCATGTCCTTTTAAATAAATCAAGTATCCGTGTTTGTTTTTTGCAATTTGTTCTAATGCATTTGTTAGTTGCGCTTTACAGTCACAACGTACACTTCCAAAAACATCTCCAGTTAAACATTCACTATGAAAACGCACAATTGGTGTATTGGATGTTTCACTATCCATTAATAGCACTACATGTGCCTCTTTTGTGTTCTTATTTTCAAATACCAAAGACTTAAATAATCCAAACTCAGTTGGAAGTTGCGACTGAGCAATGAGTTCCATTGTAGCATCGGTAGTTTCTATTGATTTATTTTGATCAAAATTTTGTTCGAAAGCCTTAAATTTTAAATCCTTTGCAAATGTTTTTCTGTATTCAACTAGTTGTTCAATACTGATCATTTTTAGTTGATGTTCTTTTGCAAATTCAACTAAGCCATTTCTCCTTAACATATCTCCTTCCTCGTCCATGATTTCACAGATAATTGCAGCAGGTGCCAAATCTGTTAGTAAACATAAATCAACAGCAGCCTCCGTATGCCCTTTTCTAACTAACAAGCCTCCCTCTTTCGCCACTACTGGGAACAAGTGACCAGGCTTAATAAAATCTGCTGGTTTTGCAGAAGGATTGACCACTTGACGCGCAGTAATGGCTCTTTCTTTTGCAGAGATACCTGTAGTGATGCCAAGTGCAGGGATTGCATCAATAGAATCAAAAAATGCGGTGTGAAAAGGGTCAGCGTGGTTAGAATAAACTGGCGCAATGCCAATTTGCTTTGCTATTGTTTGATGCATTGCAATGCACACTAAGCCTCTTGCGTATTTTGCGCAAAAATTAATTTTTTCTTGTGTTGCAAAGCTTGCAGGGAAAACAATATCCCCTTCATTCTCTCTGTCTTCGTCGTCTACCAATATAATTGGCTCCCCTAATTTAAAAGCATTTAAAGCTTCCTGCACATGATCAAACATTACACATTTCTTTTTAGAAGTAACTGTTCAGTATATTTTGCTAAAATATCAAACTCAATATTGACAATACTTTCAACTGAAAGTTGATTGATATTGGTCTTATCTAGCGTAGTTGGAATAATGCAAAGATCAATCAAATCATCACGCACCTCATTGATAGTAAGACTTACCCCATTGATTGCAATAGACCCTTTATAAACAATATATTTTACAAATTGTTCAGGTACTTGAATGGTTAAAAACCAAGCCGTAGGGGTAATATCGATTTTGTTTACTTTAGCCGTCGAATCCACATGACCTAGTACATAATGACCCCCTAAGTAGCCATTGGGCTGCATTGGTAATTCGGTATTCACTGTGTCTCCAACCTTATAGTTTCTGATTATTGTTTTGGCAATTGACTCTGTTGATACAAAAAAATACATGCTCTCATCCACCACTTTCGTCACCGTAAGACAAGCGCCATCTATCGCCACACTATCTCCGAGCTGAACAATGGCGGCAAAATTTGGCATACAAATAGCTAGTTCCCAACCATCTTCGGCGGGACTAATTGTATGTATTTCCCCTTTCTGAACAATACCTGTAAACATATGCTTTGGTTTGAGTAATTTTGAAACGCAAAGATAATCCAATGAATAAGAAAGAGGCAATAGATTACTGTATTAATTTAGCTAATTCTGCAAATGAAAACGAAATAAGGCCCAATCCTTTTGTAGGTGCTGTTATTATAGATGAAGCGGATCAGGTGATTGGTGAAGGATACCATCAAAAATTAGGTGGCCCGCACGCCGAGGTATTGGCTATAAAGCAAGCACTCAAAAAAACAACAGACCTTAGTCAATGCAGCTTGTACGTTAGCTTAGAACCCTGTTCTCATTTTGGAAAAACACCTCCTTGTGCTGATTTAATTATCCAACATAAAATTAAAAAAGTGGTGATAGCTAGTTTGGACCCCAATCCAAAAGTGGCAAGTGTTGAAAAATTAATGGCAGCTGGTATTGAAGTTGAAGTAATGAATGAACCTTCGGCAATAACATTAAACAAAAGATTTTTTACAAATCAATTGAAAAATCGACCGCACTATATTTTAAAATTGGCTTCCACAATTGACGGAAAAATTGCAGATTACGCCAAAAATAGCCAATGGATTAGCAATGCTACTTCCAGGCAATATGTACACGATCATTTAAGAACCAATGTGGATACTATTTTGACTTCTTATAAAACGGTAATACAAGATCAAGCAAGTTTAACAATTAGAAACACAACAGGAGGGATTCAAGAAACCAATGTGATTATCATTGATAAAAATCTTGAGCTGCTTCAAACTCAATATGAAAATTTGCCAATTTTTTACCCTCGTACTGCAAGTAAAATAATATTGATTACTGCGCAGGCCCCAAGTATTCAATTACCTGAAAATATGGAATGCATCATTGGAACATTTAATGAGCAAGGACTTGTGTTTTCATCTATCGCAGCTAAATTACTTGAATTAGGATACTATAAAATTTTAACAGAAGCGGGAAGCCAATTGAATTCTAGCATGATCCAACAAAACACAGCAGATGAATTGTATTGGTTTATAGCACCTTCTATTTTGAATGATGTGAATGCACTTCCAATGCTTGGATTGGATGAATTCCGTAGATTAGATAAGAAGGTGCAATTATCTTTAATTGAAACAAAGGTGATTGATCAAGACGTTTTACTACACTATCGTTTTAATTAAAATCTACTTTGCTAGAATATCTAATAAGGCAGTTAAACTATGAACAATATAATCTGGCTTTGCTTCCATTAATTGTATTTCGGTTTGTGCCCCTGTGGTAATGCCAATATTTAACGAACAGCCTGCATTTTTACCTTCTTCAATATCAATACAAGAGTCTCCAATTTTGACCATACGTTTTGTATCAGTTATTTGCAATATATTTTTTGCATAAAGGATCATATCAGGCATTGGACGATTGTGCAGTACATCGGAGGCAGTGACTAATAGATCAATTTGTTGCCCTTCTACCCATCCTAGTTTACCCAATAAACTTTCTGCTGTAGCTCTATTGTAACCCGTGTTTAAAACTACTTTTATTCCTGCTTGTTTAAGGGCGGCAAATACGTGCTCTGCTCCTGGCATAGGAGTCACCTTAAAGTTTTTATATGCAATATCTAATTGTGCTAGAAAATAATTGAAGGCTTCTTGTTGCGCTATTTCATCTAATGTGTAGGGGCTATTTGAAACGATATCTTTAATGGCTTGGAATTTTTCTTTACCAGCACCATGTAATAAAACATGATCTAAATCTACAGGAACATCATAATGATTTAAAGCAGCTTGTAAAGTTTTATAAACAAGATTGTCTTCATTTACTGTGGTGCCAGCCATGTCAAATACGACACATTGAATTTGCATAAGTTTTATTTTAAACTATTTTGAATCATTGAAGCAAAAAATTCTATTGCCTCTGTTTTCATTGCTGGGTCTTTGGCAACATCATCCCATTGTCTTAATGTAACTGCATCTTTATAAAAAGGATTTGCCTCAAAATTAGCTACTTCAGTTTCATTCATGACGCCACCCTGAAAAGTTAAACTTGTTTTAGACGGAGCAGACAAAGTATCGTAATAAGCTGGATCCACGGCACATAAATATCTTTTTGCAGCTACATGTAAATTAACAGGCTCTACCACTGCAGGGACGAAATAGGTTTCTAGATATTTTGCAGCTAATGCTTCATGCACATCGTCTATCCCATTATCACTAGCATCGTCAGGAAGGTCATGTAAAAGATGGCCAATATCATGTAATAAAGCTGCTGTCACCAAGGCTTCAGATGCATTGTTTTCTTTTGCTAATGTAGCAGCTTGTAATGCATGTTCTAATTGCGTTACAGCTTCTCCACCATACATAGAACCACCATTGGTTTTGAATAAAGTAAGGATTTCTGTTACAATTGGTTGATTCATAGTTATTACATTTTAAAAAATAAAAAGATAGCAATATTTTTAGCTATATTATTTGAGATTTATATAAAAATTCATTGATTTTAAATTGTTTCAATCATTTCTTCTGCAAAACCAAATGACATCGTCATGCCGTGCCCACCAATACCATTTAAAATATAGACCCCTGGTTCTGGATTTAAAAATAATTCTGCAGCACCGTTGGTCATGATTGGATAAATGCCATTCCATGATTGAATCATTTTCCATTGGTCTATATGCATAAACTTTTTCAGGTAGGCAAGAATCATTTCATTGATTTCTGTTTTATCGAATGGTTCAAAATCTAACGCATATTCATGAGAATCGCCAACCGTTAACTCGCCATTGTTATTTTGAGAGACCATTACATGAATGCCATACTTTAAATATTCTGGAATTTCTTCTTCTATTTTAAGTCTTAATTTAGTTAAGGCAGATGATGCATGAAAACTTTTATAATGTAATAAGGATAAGCCACCGCAAACCGATGCGCCAATCTTGAAATTAGGATCTTGATGCTTAAAGCGCATCATTTGTAATTTTGTTTTAATGATTGGCTGTGCTTTAAATTGATCCGGATAAAGTGTTTCAAAATCTTGTCCAGAACAAACACAAACGATATCAGCTTCAAATTTAGTTTTACCTGCAAAAGCAGCATGACTTGTGACAGAAGTGATTGCGGTTCCCCAAATAAATGAAACGCCATATTTTTGCGTCAAATAAGCAGGTAAATGCTTAATCCCTTCTCTTGGATCAATGATGATTTCATCTTCACTTCTTAGTGCACCCAATAATCCATTTTCATTAATTCCGTTATAGTTAGCCAATACAGTCTCTTTGTCAATCACAGATACCGGTCTATTTTTAGATTGAAAAAACTGCGCAATATCTTCCACTACGTTCATCTCCTCTGCACAATATGCCAAGTGTAAACTGCCACAAGCGTTGAAAGGTATATTCGCAGCCTCTAAATATTCAACCCAAATTTCTTTTGTTCTTACTGATCGATTATATAGGTTACCATCTGGTTGACCTACCGGCCAAAGCATCCCAAAATTACGAACGCTAGCACCCAATGCAAATTGAGATTTCTCAATCACTTTAACTGAATATCCCTTTTCTGCCAAGGCTCTAGCAGTAGCTAGGCCTACAATTCCTGCTCCAACCACAATTGCCGACTTACTCATATTGTATTGTTTTATATTTTTTTGAAAAATAAATCATATTTAAAACACTAAAAAGGATACCGATTAAAGATAAAACAACTAAGCCATTGCTAAAAAATGTTGTCCAACTTAAATTAACATCCATGGTGCCTTTTAATATAATTACCCCCGCACTTGCAACATAGCCAAATGCATCCACTAAGTACATGAAATACCCCACATTGGCTTTTAATTTATAACTAGCAATCATTCTGTCAAATAGAATTGAATTAAAAGGGATATAGCCCATATACAAGCCTAAGCCAACTAGAACAATCCATAAAAACCCAGAAATAAAGTGGTTGACAAATAATAAAGTACTTGCTCCGCAAATAATAAAGCCGCATAAAATAATCGTTTGGGCTAAGAAAAAGGCCAACTTATTATTTTTAATATAAATCATACTTGCAATTAGGATCAATACACAAATTGCAATAGGAATTTCAGTTGTTGTAAAAATAGATGCTGTGTTGCCATAGCCTAGTTCATTCCATAGCTCGGCTGCAAAATTGTCTCTTATGTCTCTAAATAAAGACAATAACATATAAATTAAAATGAAGGAAATTAGTCCAAAACTAAATTGAGTAAAAAAATACTTTCTTTCCTTGCTATTCAACGGAACACGAACAGACTTATTTATTTTTTCTTCGTGCGTGGGATTAGGTATTTTTTCCAATAAGTACACAAGTACAATCACTGGGATGATAAAAATACCACCCGTATAAAAAGGAATCCAATTTTCTGCAATCAGGTATTGCATTTGCAACCATTTACCCACAGATTTAACAAAGCCCGAGGAAACAATGAAACTCACTGCCATGGTTGCCCCAATAAAATCGGTGGATTTTCTTCCTTCAACAAAAGAAAAGATCAATCCCCAAAGGACGCCTAATGGTAAACCATTTAAAAAAAGCATGGTCACATTCCAAGGGCTATCCATTAGGGGAAATAATAACAATGGAATCCAAGATGCTAATAGTAAAATTAAAATAGCCCAGCCCCTGCCGATATGCTTTAATTCGGAAATGTATTTAATCCCACAAAATTTACTAATGGTATACCCTATCACTTGTGAAATCACAAGTATATTTTTATAATCTACCCCGAATATTTTTGGTTCATTTAAATATAAACCAATTGTAAATGGTTTTCTAAAGGCATACACACAGGCATAGGTCAAAAAGCAAATTGCTGCTATATAAATAGACAGTAAAACAGAATGTTGCTTTTTATTTTGGTTCATACCTTATCTTAAACAAATAAGGAAGAGCAGGTAAACCTGCTCTTCCGCTAAATAAAACCCCCAATTCAAATTCAAAGAAAACTATTATTTAATGATCCACATTTTTGCATTGATATCATCTGTACCTCCATATTGAGAACTGATAGCAGCTTCCAAGTTTGTTTTGTTGTTAATTCTCTCTGCACTTGGATATTGGAAACGCAATGCAACTCTTTGGCTATTACCAGAACCTGAACCTGTATGGAAAGTTGGTACACCTGTTCTTCTCCAGTTGTAATAACCTTCAGCACCACTGTTTTGGTACATCGCTAAATACTTCTGCATTAAAATTTGCTTCAATCCATCTGCATTGTTACCAGCATATTTAACTGTTGATTGTGCATAATAAGTTGCATAGTTAAAGTCAACAGTATATGTTACAGACTCCGCTAAAGTGCCGCCTGGTTTTTGAAAAGTAACTGTGTTAGCACCTTCTTTCACACCATAGAAAGCTTGAGAAGCTTTGATACCATTTTGGTACCAAGTTTCTGCGTTTTGAGTAGAAATCCAACCTCTATTTACCGCTTCTGCAATATTGAAACACATTTCTTGATAACCAACTTGCGTTGTTTTTTCAGCAGTATAAGTTTGATAATAACGCTTACGGTTGATAAATGAATACTTACCTAAACCAGCGTTTGAACTCATTGTCGCTAAATCTTCTCCGGAACCAGCACCCATAAATGCATCATAAGAATTAGGTGCTTTACCTGCAGCTACTAATGCAGCAGCTGGCTCAGCAACAAAGAAAGTTCTAGGATCTTTCAAAGTTGTTAAGTTACCTAAGTAAGTAGAAGACATATTGTAACGAGTTGCATCAAAACCAAAATTATCTGGATTTGTAGAGTACTTGTTGTATTGGCTATTATATGTAAAAGCTAAATTATCATCGTCGCTGCTAAATAAAGGATACTTAGTAGGATTGTTGATTACATCAGCAAATTTAGTTTTGATTGCTAAATCAGTATCCGCTTCTTTGTTGCTCAATTGGATCAATACTCTCAATTTGAAAGCATTCACCGCTTTTTGCCACTTAGACAAGTTGTTACCGTAGTAGAAATCATTTGCTAATACATAGTTAGTCGTCTTTAAAGAGCCCATTTCTGTATTTGCTTCTTCTAAATAAGTCAAGATTTGTTGGAAAACTTGCTTTTGTGTATCGTACTTAGGAGTAATATTTCCTAAACCTTTTAAGGCTTCAGAAACAGGAATATCTCCTAAATTCATTGTTAAATCATACAAGAAGAAAGCTTTTAAATATTTAGCAAGCGCTGTATAAGGATTTGGTGCTGTTACAGACTTCTTTGCTTCGTCTTCCATCTTTTGGATGTTCTTTAATACATTGTAATTATTGTATGAAAAACCAGTCCAGTTGTACTCTTGGTTTCCATAATAATCATAATTACATACATAATATTGATTCCATCTTTGTAAAGTGTTAAATGCACCTTCATTGTATTCAAGAAGGACATTGTTTAAAATCAAGTTCGCAGGAACTGCTGTTGCTCTGTTAGGATCTGAGGCTAAAGTATCGAATGACTTTTTACAAGCTGTCATTGAACTTAATACCAATCCTAAACTTAGTATTCGAAATATC
>Ga0209088_10000653_pt1 | contig 23984 bp, 29 predicted proteins | sample S_140625_EF_Meta_FD_187324 | JGI IMG/M metagenome (GOLD analysis project Ga0209088, IMG submission 187324) | Freshwater microbial communities from Lake Simoncouche, Canada to study carbon cycling - S_140625_EF_MetaG (SPAdes) (version 2) | ecosystem: Environmental > Aquatic > Freshwater > Lake ... | reverse complement strand
GATCGCCGCCCTGAAGGACGACGACGCTGTCCGTCTGGTGGTGTCCGGTAACAACAAGGTGCTGGGCAACAGCTTCAAGAGCCTCACCAAGAAGTTGATGCGCGAGCAGATCCTCAAGGAGGGCAAGCGCGTCGATGGCCGCAACCTCGATGAGGTCCGTCCGATCCAGGCGGCCGCCGGCGTGCTGCCCAAGCGGGTGCATGGCTCGGGCCTGTTCCAGCGCGGCCTCACCCAGGTGCTCTCCTGCGCCACCCTCGGCACCCCCAGCGATGCCCAGGAGCTCGACGACCTCAACCCGTCGACCGAGAAGACCTATCTGCACCACTACAACTTCCCGCCCTTCTCGGTGGGCGAAACCCGGCCGATGCGCTCCCCCGGCCGCCGCGAGATCGGCCATGGCGCCCTAGCCGAGCGGGCCCTGGTGCCGGTGCTGCCCAGCAAGGAGAGCTTCCCCTACGTGCTGCGGGTCGTGTCGGAGTGCCTCAGCTCCAACGGCTCCACCTCGATGGGTTCGGTGTGCGGCAGCACCCTGGCCCTGATGGATGCGGGCGTGCCTCTCAAGGCCCCCGTGAGCGGCGCCGCCATGGGCCTGATCAAGGAAGGCGACGAAGTGCGCATCCTCACCGACATCCAGGGCATCGAGGACTTCCTCGGTGACATGGACTTCAAGGTGGCCGGCACCGAGAAGGGCATCACCGCCCTGCAGATGGACATGAAGATCACCGGCCTGGCGGTCAAGACCGTGGCCGAAGCCGTGAACCAGGCCCGCCCGGCCCGGCTCCACATCCTCGAGAAGATGCTCGAGGCGATCGATAAGCCCCGCGACACCCTCTCGCCCCATGCCCCGCGCCTGCTCAGCTTCCGGATCGACCCCGAGCTGATCGGCACCGTGATCGGCCCCGGCGGCCGCACGATCAAGGGCATCACCGAGCGCACCAACACCAAGATCGACATCGAGGATGGCGGCATCGTGACCATTGCCAGCCACGATGGCGCCGCGGCCGAGGAGGCCCAGCGCATCATCGAGGGCCTCACCCGCCGGGTGAGCGAGGGCGAGGTGTTCAGCGGCTCCGTGACCCGCGTGATCCCGATCGGTGCCTTCGTGGAGATCCTGCCTGGCAAGGAAGGAATGATCCACATCTCCCAGCTCTCCGAATCCCGCGTGGAGAAGGTCGAGGATGTGGTGAATGTGGGCGATCAGGTGACGGTGCGGGTGCGGGAAATCGACAACCGCGGCCGCATCAACCTCACCCTGCGCGGCGTGCCCCAGCAGGATCAACCGGCCACCTGAGCCTCAGGCGGATCAGCAACGAAAAGCGGCCCTCCAGGGGCCGCTTTTTTGTGCTTAAAGAAGAATCTCCGCGGGGAGTTACACGCCAATCATTCAGATGAATTCGGCATTCGCATTGAGAAAGGTATCAAGGAATGTCCCCGGTTCGAGGGCACTGGGAAATTGCATTCCCACGAATGTCGCGCCGGAAGTCACATCCACCCAACGCACCGTCGATGCCATGGTGATCGCTCCGGAGCCTTGCCGCGACCGCAGCTTCAGCTGAACCTCGCTTCCCTGGATCTCAGGGAAACTGTTGCGGCCGAGGGAAACGGAGGCGCCGGAGCGGCTGATGTCCCACAACTGGCCGGCATACAGGGTGCCGTCGACACCATTGATCTCGGCCCGCACCATCGACAAAGGGGGTATTCGTCGATTTTCGAGCCTGGGCTGGTAGCCCGTTGAGCCACCAGGCCCAGGGGGCGGCGGGTCCGACTGGCCGCCCCCGCCCCTTCGGAACGCACCAAGAAGACCCGCCATATCCAGCAATGTAACAACCAATGTACAGGCATTTTACATTGATCCAGCCCAGGGGGGCGGAGCCATGGAACGATGCGGACCATCCGCCGCAGGGATGCCAGACAACGGGGCGGAAGCCCACCCCCTCAGCCTTCACGCTCCACGGCCAGGGCCGCCAGCGCCCGCCGACACACCTCGCCATGGACCACTCCATGGCTGGCGATCAGGCAGCCGGCCTGGTTCACATCGCCCGTGTTGTAGGCCAGGGCACGGCCATCGGCATGGCTGAAGGCGCCGCCGGCCGCTCGCAGCACCGCCTCGGGGGCCGCCATGTCCCAGTCCTTCGGAGCCGTGCGCCCCGACAGGGAGACATAGAGGTCGGCCTCACCGCGCAGGATCGTGGCCACCTTGCCCCCCACGCTGCCCATCGCCCGGCTGGAGGCTGTGCCGATCGCCTCCAGCAGGTGCTCCAGCCGCGGATCCCGGTGGTTGCGGCTGGCCACCAGCACCATCTCCTCGCAGCGGCGGCGTTCACTCAACTGCGGCAGGGTGCGGCTGCCCAGCCGATCCTCCCGCCAGGCTCCTGCCGGCTGCCCCCCCTCGCCAAGCAGCCCGAACCACAGTTCCTCCAGCTCCGGCAGCAGCACCACCCCCAGCACCGGCTGGCCCTGCCGCACCAGCGCCAGGTGCACGGCGTACTCACCCGTGCCCTGCAGGAAGTCGCGGGTGCCATCGAGGGGATCCAGGATCCACAGCCACTCCGCCGCCAGGGGTTCACCGGGCCGCAGCTGCTGTTTGGCGGTCTCCTCACTCAGCACCGTCCAGGGGGCATCGGGATAGGCCGCGGCCAGTCCGTCCAGCAGCCATTGGTTCACCGCCAGATCGGCGGCCGAGACCGGCCCCTCCCCGCCCTCCTCCACCGCCAGGACCGGCGGGAAGCCGAAGGGGGGCTCAAGGCCCCGGCCATAGGCCCGCAGGATGTCGGCAGCCCCCCAGGCCAGCCGGCGCAGATCGGCCAGCAGGCTGTCCAGGCTGATCCCCTCCGGCAGGCTGGGGACCGCTGACGGCGCAGGGCTAGGGGGCATCATGGAGGGATAAAGGGGCATTGTGCAGGAGCCGTGAGCGTGCGGGAGTCGGTGCCGCCAGCGGAGCCAGCGGATCGTGCGGAGCCAGCGGGCCGTGCGGAGCCAGCAGATCGTGCGGAGCCTGGGGCCAACGCCGCCGGCGCCATCAGCGGAGCCCCGCCGAACGCCCATGAGGACATTCAGCACCCCCCAGAGCCACGACCGGCCGGAGGCAGCCGCAAGCCGCCCACCGATGAGCCCTGCGGCCGCACGCTTTATGTGGTGGGAACCCCGATCGGCAACCTCGACGACCTCTCGCCGCGGGCCCGGCGGGTGCTGGAGCAGGCCGATCGCATCGCCTGCGAAGACACCCGCCACAGCGGCCTGCTGCTGAGCCGGCTGGGCATCCGCGGCCGCCGCCTGCTCAGCTTCCATGCCCACAACGAAGCGGCCCGGACGCCCCAGCTGCTGGAGGCCCTGGCGGCCGGTGAAGCGGTGGCGGTGATCAGTGACGCCGGCCTGCCGGGCATCGCCGATCCGGGGGAAAACCTGGTGGCCGCGGCCCGACAACACGGCTATCCGGTGATCTGCATCCCAGGTCCCTGCGCCCTCACCACCGCCCTGGTGAGCAGTGGCCTGCCCTCGGGGCGGTTCTGCTTCGAGGGCTTTCTGCCGCCCCGGGGCGGGCCAAGGCGCGAGCGGCTGGCTGCCCTGGCCAACGAGGAACGCACCCTGGTGTTCTACGAGGCGCCCCACCGGCTGGTGGCCCTGCTCGAGGATCTGCTCTCCCAGCTGGGGAACCGGCCGCTCCGGGTGGCCCGGGAACTCACCAAGCGCCACGAGGAACAGGTGGGACCCACCGTGGAGGCCGCTCTGGAGCACTTCCGCGCCCACCCACCCCTGGGGGAATGCACGGTGGTGGTGGGGGGTGCGGAACCGGCAGCACTGCACTGGGATCCGATCGCCCTGGGCCAGGAACTGGCCAGCCTCGTGGCCGCAGGCCTCAGCCGGCGGGAAGCCGCCCGAACCCTGGCGGAACGGAGCGGCCACAGCCGGCGAGAGCTCTACGCCCTGCTGCACGCGGAACCCGCCGCGGCGCCGCCCAGCCCCGAAGGCGTGCCCTGAGCGTCGCCTGGGTACGAGGAGAGCCCGCGGGCGGGCGGCAGAATGGTTTCAGCCCCTTTTCTGATGATGCTGTTGCGCCTGCGTCTCCTGCTGGGCAGCCTGCTGGGCGGCTCCCTGCTGCTGGCGATGCTGTGTCTCGGGGCCCAGAACCTCGAGCGGCGGGAGCGCCTCAACCTGGGCTTCGGCCAGACCGCGCCGCTCCCCAGCGGTTTCCTAATCGGGGTAGCCCTGGCGGTGGGCGTGATCAGTGGGGGAAGCACCGTGGCCCTGCTGCTGCCGGGGCGGGACGACAGGGCTTAGGGGGGTTGCCAAAAAGCCCAAGAACGCCCGAGCGGGCTCAGCTCCCCGGCAGGGCGAAGAGGGCTCCCTCGATCACCACCCGGCTGATGCCCTGGGCCAGCAGGTAGGGGGCGGTGCGGGTAAAGACCTCCGGGTCGGGAATCTTGATCACCCTCTGGGTGCGACCGCAGTGCCGCTTGGCCTGGCGAGGATTCACAAACACCATCAGGGCCTGCCGGTCCTGCTCTTCGGCCGGCAGGCGACCGAGTTCGGTGAACTCGCTGAGGGGCCGGGCCTGGAGTTCCACGGTCTTGTCCACCAGCATCCAGGCACTGCCGCGCAGATCGGCGGCCGTGAGCGGCAGGGGGCGGATCTCGGTGTGGTCATCCACCACCTCCAGCAGGGGCACCGGCACGAAGGTCTGGCCTTCGCTGTCGTCGCCATCGGCATCGAGGGACAGATCATCGTCTCCTTCGTCGTCGCCGAAGTCATCGGCGTCGTCGATCGCCAGTACGGCCGGACCATCCTCCTGGACCGCGGCTGCGGCATCGGGACGGCTCCTGGTGCCCAAACGGCGCACTGGGCGCTGGGGAGGATCGGGAGCAACGGAGGGTGCGGGTAAGCCCGCCTCTTCGCAGGGCGCATCGGCCTCCGTTTCGGCAGTGGGGGGATCAACCTCAAGGGAAACGGCAACCCCGCTGGCCTCGGCATCGCCGGCAGACCCTTCGGGATGGGATGCGGAGTGCTCGATCTCCTCCACCGGATCGGGCTCGGAGGAGCCCCGGCGGGAGCTGGCCGTGCGCCGGCTCCTCTGCTCCTTAAGACGGTCGTACTCGCCAGGATCCAACGCCGCCTTGACCGCCCGGCTCACGGTGTTGGGACTGCAGCCATAAGCATCGGCAAGCGGCTGCATGCCCTCGCCTGCGCGGAACCGCTCGACCACCTCGGCTTTCTGGCTGTCGCTGAGCCGGGCGGCTGGCATGGAGCGCGGAATCCCACAGCCCTTAACTCTAGAAGGCCTGCCGCAGAACGGCCGAGCGCCGGGTCCCGCGCCGTTCAGCTGCCAGGGGCTGGCACAATTGTCCCGTGCTCCCTTAGCTCAGCTGGATAGAGCAGCTGCCTTCTAAGCAGCCGGTCGTGTGTTCGAATCACACAGGGGGCGTTGGCAGAAACCGCAGCAGCGCTGGGATCTGGGGCTGTCAGGGCAAGGGATCCCGGCCGGAGGCCATCCGGTCAGGCATCGCCGAAAACGCCCTGAAACCGTCACTCCCTGCCAGGATTTCACGCAGATTTCCCGCAGCGTGAAAAGTGGCCGCCGACCGCCAGCAGTGGCTTGCCGATCTGTCTCGCCAGTTCAAGCGGCACCGCCAAGGTCGCCCGGGCTGGTTTGTCGAGGTGATGCGCGACCGCCTGCGGATCGTTAGCGATGAGCTGCCGCCCCGCCCAGATGAGCCAATCAGCAGCGGCTCGATACGCCGATCCATCACCCTCGCCACCCCACCCGGCCCAGCGACCGCCGCAGCCGCCTTGGCAGAGGCCTGCGGGATTTTCGATGCTGTGATGGTTGGGGACTGGCGCTGGCCTGACCCGCTGGCCCCGGCCGCCCATGAGGCCAGCCGCCTGGCTCCCGTCACCCTGGCCAGGCTGCGCGCACGGCTGCGCCTCGGCGTGGTGGGGGAGCGGATCACGGAACGGACCTGGAGCCGCACGTATGAGTCCTATCTGCTCAAGCTGGAGCAGGTGGCCGGCCTGCAGGCTTGGCCCGAGGATGCTGACCTTCTGACCGCTGCGCTGCGCCATTGGGAGCCGAACAGCCGAGCCAGGCAGATGGCACACGATCGGATGCGCGCCCTGTGGAAGGTGGCCGGATGGGGCTGGCCCGAGCAGGTCGCCACCATGCGCGGCAACGGCAAAGCCGCAGCGGACCCGGCCGGTGCGATGGGATTCCAGGATGCAGAGATCGAGGAGCTACGCGAGCGGATCACCCGCAGCAGGCTCACCGCCGCCGATCTGGTGGCCTGGGACTGCCTGATCGTGTTCGGCCTGCGCCCGGCTGAGCTCAAAGGTTTGGAGCTCCGCCAGCAGGGCCGCACCCTGGTGGCCGCGGTGGCCCACGAGAAGAAGAACAGCAAGGGCAGGGTTGGCGCCCGCACCGTGCCAGCGGTACCGCCATCCGGCTGGCCTGCGCACTGCCATGAGCTTCTGCGCCGATGGGAGGCCCATGGACTGCCTCAGACGCTGGTGGCGATGCCGTCACCCGGTGAGCGCCTGGCCAAGCAACTGGAGCGGCTCCACCAGCAGAAGGCAGCACAGGGCCAACTGCGCCCCGATCTGGTGCCCTATGGCCTGCGCCATGGCTTCGCACTGCGCCTGGGGGTGGACCTGGGGCTGAGCGTCAGGGAGGCCGCCGAGTTGATGGGCCACAGCCCTGCGGTTCATCTCAGCACCTATGGCAGGCAGCTTGACCGGCCGAAACTGCTCGACAAGGTGGCCGCCCTGGTGTCCAAGCGGTAGGCGGCTGAGGAACTGACCACCAAAAAGAAGAAAAGGCATTAGGGACCGAAAAGGGAGCGGAACCCAGCAGATGCAGCGCGTCTGCGTGTCTTAGCGAATGGCTAAGGTTTTTGGCTAAGTCGCGGGCGATACGAGTCAAGAAAAAGCGGGCAATTCTCGGTAGATAAGTTGCAGGAGCGGGCAAAAGCTTCCAGCCCTCTGCACCTTCCACACCATGCGATTCACACTCACCACGCAGGAGGCCGCATTGAAACTGCGGACCTCTGAATCCACCCTGCGCCGCCTGCGCCGCGCTGGTGTTCTGCGCCCGGGCATCCACTTCTGTGCCAGCGGTGCCGGCGCCATTTTGCCGCCCCTGCTGTGGGCGCCCGAGGCCTGTCAGGAGGCATTGGCCAAGCGCAGCCGGCAGATCCTCACGGCATGAAAAAGGGCCGGCGCCCACCGCCAGCCCCTAGCAAACGAAACACCCCGACATTCTGATGATTGACCCGACCGGCTACACGCCCCAGGGCGCCAACCACGACCACGATTACGACCCCGACGACGACATGATCTGCGGCGCCTGCGGGGCGAGATACCTGCCAGATCGTCTCGCGCTGGAGTGCGAAGTCCGCGCGGCAGAGGATCACACCGTCGAGGTGGGCTTCTGATGGATGCCACCACCCTGCTGGCCACCCTCCCGGCTGAGATCCGCCCGCATCTCATCCCCGTGGGCCCCGACAAGGCACCGACCCGCGCCAACTGGCAGGTGCCCAGCCTGCGGTTCAGCGATCACCAGCTTCTGGCGGCCGCGGCGATCGGTCTACGGCTGGGCCACAGCGGCATCCTTGCCGTCGACCTCGACCCACCCGACGACGACCCAGAAGCCGGCGAGACCCGCTTCCAGCAGATCACCGGCCACCCCACCGCCGACCTCCCGCCCTCCTGGTGCTGGACAAGCGGCAGACCGGGGCGCCGCCAGACCGGGCTGATCGTGCCCAGCGGCCAGCGCACCGGCCTAAAGCCTGCGTCTCATGGCGATCTGGAGCTCCGCTGGCTGGGCCAGCAGAGCGTGATCCATGGCGCCCACCCCATCACCGGCCGTTACCGCTGGTGGGCCGGTTGCAGCCCAGCAGAGATCGAGCTCGCCGAGGCTCCCGGCTGGCTGATCGAGGCGATGCGACCGGCACCGCCGAAGCCCTATCAGCCCCGTGTGGCCCACAGCAGCGGGGATCGATCGCTGGCCGACTGGTGCCGCTGGTATCTGGGCTTCTGGCCCAACGACGACCTCGAATACTGGAAAAAATGGTGGCCCACCATCTGCGTGATGAACCGGTCAGGGCTCCCGATCGACGAGGCCCGGGCATGGAGCGCCAGCAGCAGCAAGCACACCGACCGGGAGTTTGACGCCCAGTGGGAGAAGGTCGGCCGGAGGGACCACGGCTATGGCATCGAGTGGTTGGGAGCAGTCACCAAGGCCAACCGCCCGGTGAAGCAGGACGAGTTCAGAAACTGGCCCGACCACGCCGCCGGGGAGGGCCAGGCCGATGGTTGACCTCAGCCCGCTCTGCAACGAGATCCAGCCCACCGACAAACCTCAGCCCCTGCTGCCCGGTCAACTCTCCATCAGGCTGCGTGCCGGCCTCACCGGCCGGCTGAGGTTCAACGAGCTCACGCTCACCCCAGAGATCGACAGCACGCCGATCCCTGGCCACAGCCTCGACGAGCTCTACATCGCCCTCTCGGAGCTCGGTTGGAAGATCGACAAGGGCAAGGCCGTGGATGCCGTTCTCAGGGTCGCCAGGGAAAACGCCTACCACCCGGTTGTTCAGTACCTGGAGCACATCGAGCAGGACGACGGCATCGAGCCGGCCGACCTCGACACCCTGGCCACCACCTATTTGGGCACCGCCGACCCGCTCTACAACCAGATGCTGGCCGCCACGCTGATAGGCGCCGTGGCCAGGGCTATGGAGCCAGGTTGCAAGTTCGATAGCTGCTGCGTGCTGCGAGGCCCGCAGGGGATTTTCAAAAGCACGACCTGGCGCACCCTGGCCTCGCCGGACTGGTTCAACGACACCCCCCAGGCCAACGAGAAGGATCTCAAGTTGGCCATCCACACCTGCTGGATCTACGAACTCGCCGAGCTCGATGCAGTCACCGGCCGAAAGGAAGCGGCCGAGGTGAAAGCGGTCCTCAGCTCCCCGGTGGACAACTTTCGCCCGCCCTATGCCCGGGTCAGTGAAAAGCACCCGCGCCGCTCGATCATGGTTGCCACCTGCAACCGCGATGATTTCCTGAGGGATGAAACCGGGAGCCGGCGATTCTGGGTGATCGAGGTAAAGAACCCCATCAACACCGATGGGCTCAGGGATGACCGGGATCGAATCTGGCGCGCCGCCGTGCTGGCTCACCGCGATGGCCGCCAGCCGTTCCTCAGCACCCACGATCAGGTGGAATCGGAGCGCAGGAATCTGGGCTACGCGCCGGAGCACCCATGGCTTGGCCTACTGCTGCGATGGATGCCCTCAGCCCCGGTTGAGTTCACCAGCGATCAGGCACTGACCCGCTCAGGCTGCGTGGGCGATGGCCGCATCGAGCGGAAGCATCAGAACGAGGTGGCCCCCCTGCTCAGATCGCTGGGCTTCACCCGCGATCAACACCAGAGCCGGCCTGATGGTGTCTCCCGGCCGCGATTCTGGCGCCGCGTGGCTCAACCTGTCTCAACCTCAGCCGATGGGGTTGAGACAGACCAAACCCCAGGCCAGCAGGACGATTCAGCCCCCCTGTCTCAACCTCTCAACCTAAATACAGAATCTTTTGAAAAGCAGGAAAAGGGGGGTAACGGGGCTGAAAACTCGCATGAGTTTCCAAAAGAGGTTGAGACGTTGAGACAAACCATGCCGCCGGAGCATCTCACCCACCGGCTGATGGAACTCCGCAGCGCCAACCCAACAGCACACCCGCACTTCCTGGCCAGCCTGCTCAACGCGCCCGGCGTCAACGGCCGCGAGGTGAAGGCATGGCTGCCATGGATTGACGAGTGCTTGAACGAGTTCAACGACCCAATCGACACAGCCGCCTAATCAACCACCCTCAATAACCTGCGCCCATGAACTACCCCACCCGCACCCATCACCACCCGCGCCTGATCGAACAGCGCCGTGATGATGACGAGCCCAGCCCGCCATGGCCGTGGCAGCCACCGGCATCAGGCCAGGCCCGCCGCGCCGATCGCCAGCAACACGGGGGCCTGGTGGAGGCGAACCATGGCCGGAATTGAAATCAGGCTGCAGCTGGAGGGCTTCGATCGGATGCGCGCCTTCGTCGCTGGCATGGAGGGCAGGCTCCAGAAGGCAGCCGCCAAGGCGGTGAACGACACAGCCAAGGCCGCCGCCGAGGAGCTCAACGCCTCGACCCGTAACGCCTTCGATCGCCCCAACAAGTTCACCCAGCGGGCCGCACTCGTCAGCCGGTACGCCACCGCCACCAACCCATCGGCAGAGGTGGCGCTGCGCCCAACCCAGGCCCGATACCTGAGGCCCCAGATCGTGGGCGGCCAGCGCCCCGCCAAGCCATCGGAGCGCCGCCTCGCCGACAGATACCCAACGCTCAGCGGTCGGGCAGCCTGGCGCCCCGGCATCGATGCCGGCCGCGATGCTTCCGGCAACATCCGGCGCCGGCAGCTGGTGGATGCGCTGAGCGGCAAGGATCCGAAGTCGTTCACTCTGACCCAGCACCGCGGCAAGCTCAAGCCTGGTGTCTATCGACGGATGGCCCGGGGCAAGCTGCGCAACGTGCTGGCGTTCGGCCGTCTGCCCAGCCTGGCGAAGCGATGGGACGTTGAAAGGATCGGCCGCAATGCAGTGGCGAAGGCATGGCCAGCCGCCAGCCGCCGCAGGATTGACGAGGCGTTGAAGGGCTGAGCCCCCCCCCTACCGCGAAGGTACTGTGACCGCCCTTTCAACCGGGGAGTTTCCCGACCGCCAGCCGCGAGCTAGATACTGCTCTCAGAATCATTTAAGTTACAAACCCAGAATCCCTAGACTTAATTGGCTGAACCAAGCCTGTCCCAATGGGGATTGCTGGCCGCCCGCAACCTGTCACGCCTAGTTAACTTTCAGGTTGCACCGTTTAAGAACCTGCGAACTTACAACCACCCGCCATGCTCAAGGTCAAAGCCGCTGAGATGCTCGGAGTCACCCCCGCCCGCGTCTCTCAGTTGATCAAGGCCGGCCACCTGCACCCCCAGGCCGATGGATCGCTGACCGTCGCAGAGGTGGAACGGTGCCGCCGGGAGGCCCCCGTCAGCTGGCAAAGCCAAGGCATGAAATCCGGCCGTAAAAGCGCGGCGCAGCATGAACGTGAGCGCAGAGATTCGTTGTGGTTTGCCGTCGCATCCAAGCTCAGAGGGCGGGGATACTCCAGCTGGACCTACGCCGAGGTGCGGCAGACCTGGCGCGACTTCAGGGCAGCAATCAGGCAGGTGGATTCTGTGCTGATCGAGGACTGAGCCATGGCCCAAACCAGCAGCCTTGCCCAGTGGTTCGACACCGACGACGGCCCCACCCAGCTGCAGGAGATCGAGGCCCCGGCGGTGATGGCCACGCCCGCCAGCGTGGTGGCCCATGGCCTCAACAGCACGGTGATGGTGGTTCACATGGGCGAGGGCTTCGTGGCCTTCGCTGGCACCGATGACGAGCTGGTAACTGAGGACCGCTTCACACTCGATTGCTTGGCCTGTCTCGTTTGGCCTGTCTCGTTTGGCAGCTCCCCCGGCTGGTGATGGCCTGCAGCGACCCCCAGGAGCACGACGAGGAGCTGGCGTTCCAGAGCGAGGAGGGAATTACCTGCGAGCGAATCGCGCCCGGTGTGCTCGCCCTGGGCACCATCACCGATGGCAGCGTGAAGATCCACCTGCCGCCCGGAATCGCCTGGCAGCTGGTGGCCGAGCTCACCGCGCTGATGGTGCGCCGGATCGTGCACACCGCCAACACGATGGACCAGCTGGAGGCGGCATTGGAGCAGAGCAACTGAACCGCCCTGGGTGAACAGCGCCCAACCAATAAAAAGGCCCCGACTATGCAGGGCCAGACAAGCAAAGGGAGCGAAACTTCAAGCCTGGGAGCGGGAGCCATCGCGTAGACGCGCTCTCAGGCGACGGCTGTGTGCGAAGGCTGCAGCTGCGCCAAGAAGGGGCAACGGGCCTGGAGCACTGGCAGCGGCAGGAGAAAATGACAATGTTGAACTGGCTGCATCCAAAACACCAGAAGCTCCGCAGTCGCCAGCCTCGAGCTCATCCAGAAACGTAACACCTCCGCAGATAACAGTATCACTTAGCGAAAGGGCCGTTTGTGGAGTGATCAAGCCAAAATAATCCGACGAAACAATTTGTCCACCAGCAACGGTGAATAGATTGCCAAACATTGTAGAGATAGCGGATACTGATATTGGCGTCGCACCCAGGCCGAGCAAGGCAGGATACGAATCGACCGTAACCTTAGAGGCGCTGAAAGTGCCGTCACCATCGGGTAAAGTGATTCTACCTTTAACCGTTCCGGAAACTGGGCCATTCACATTTGTAAATTCATAGTTGAACAATGCAGCTTTTGCTTGGCTTGCGCTCAAAAGCGCAGTAGTGAAAAAGCAAAATGAGGCAACCTTAATGCGATTCGCGTTTAATTTTTTTTCGTATTTGTGGCGGCAAAGCACCCACTTTGGGGGCGAGGGATGAACGTGCCATAGCGAACCTTTTTGGTAGGAGTGGAAGCGGCAGGGCAGGGGTGCTCCTGCATCACTCACACAGCATACATGTAATGTACGGAATATCTACATCGCTCTGCGGTTCTCGGGCCGATTGTCAATGCCGCATTGGCCCCCTCAAAGGCTGCTGTGGCGCCGGCCGGTGGAGCTGGCCCATGAATAGGAGCGGCAATGGAGGGCAGTGGGCACAAACCGCTCACCCTTGGCGGCCATCACAGCCCGTAGGGGGCGACCCCCAAGACGGCCCAACGCCCCTATGGCGCCGCATCCCGCCAGCGACTGCAGGAACTGGCCCCGGTTGGTTCACTGGTGACGCTTCGGCTCCAGACCATCGACAAGTACGGCCGCACGGTCGCCGAGATGTTCCGCGATGGCGGGTCGGTCAACCTGGCCATGGTGAGCAGCGGCGCCGCTTTCGCCTACCGGAAGTATCTGGCCGCCTGCGATGGCCCCGCCTACCTGGGGGCTGAGGCTGCAGCGCAGCGGCAGAGGGTCGGCGTTTGGGCTGTGCCTGGGGGAATCCAGCGGCCATGGGATTGGCGTCATGGCACCCGAGGCCCTGGCCAGGCTGCCTCCCCGTCTGCTGCGCCATCGGCCCCCGCTGGCGCTTACAGCGGCCAGAAGCTCACTTGTAGGCAGATCGGCAGCTATGCCCGCGCCCAGGAGCTGCTGAGGCAAGGGCACGGCTACCTAGACAAGAACGGCGATGGGGTGGCCTGCGAATCGTTGCGGTGAGCCTGTCCGCCCGTGGGAACACTGCTGCAGCACCCCGCCCCGGCCCCGATGCCCACCCCTGCCGATGATCTGGGCCCAGCTCCTGGCGGCCGTGTTGACCTATCGCCGCCAGCCCTGCGCCTGGCCGCGCCCCCGGCCCGCCTATCTGCCCCACCCCTGCCGCTGGCTGCCCAGGGTTCGGGGGATGCGAAATGCAGTGGTGCAGCATGGGAACGTTGAGGCATTGAGTCACCCGACCGTCATGGCTGCCAAGTCCGACCCCATCCAGATCAACTGCAAGTTCGAGACGTACGAGCTGATTCACCGTTCTGTCGTGGCAGCTGCGCGTCGTGCTCGCCAAGACGGTGACGACAAGCTGCGGCTGGCGCTCAGCAATGTCCTGCTCACTCTTGGCGAGGCCCAAGGGCTGAGCACCCATCACCTGTCGGACCTAAACCTCTGGGATGTGGACTGACCCAATCAACAGCCCCCCAGCCGCCTTGTAGCAGCACCCACAAAAAAGGGCCAGGTCTTCCCCGTGGTGTGGGCCGTCAACCGCGTCGGCAAGAATCCCCCATCCTTCTAAGTGCCTCTTTTGGCTCAATCGGTTGGTTGTTACCTGGATCGGTAACGCCCATCAGTCGCCAGCTTGAATAAGGCGGCGGGCTGCCCATCGGTCCGTTGGGCACCAGGATGACTCTCACACTCTTGGATGGATAGGAAAGGAAGCGAGTAACGATCGGTGGACGCGGATCGTCGTAAGCCGTCGTGGTATCGCTTTCGGGTGGAGCGCAGCGCGACAACCAAGCCGCAGCATCGTCGCCAGTGCCAAACTGAATTGGCTCTAGCTTCTTGGCCTTTTCCGCCTTGTCTGCCGCCTTCCTCCGCTCCTCATCTTTCCTCCCATTCCCGCTACAAAAGCCCACCCCTTTTTCGTAGTCAGGATTTCCGGGGATGCATGTTTGGCTTATTTGCGAGCCGATGGCCAATGCAAGCATGACTGGGAGAACTGTTGCCCAGCCGAGAAAGATCAGGATCTTTGTTCTCAGCCTCATTTTAGTCACCAGGGCATTAAGTATCTTGTCGGATCTTACCTGCGGCGTCTTCCAGGAAAACACCATCCCCCCGAACCCTGCTCAAACGGCCGCCGGGGCCTGGGCCTGCTCCAGTGGGCCGCCCCTGTCCGCCTGCGGGAACCCTGCAGCCGCCGCCCGCCTCCGCCCCACCGATGCCCACCCCTGCCGATGATCTGGGCCCAGCTCCTGGCGGCCGTGCTGGCCTACCGCCGCCAGCCCTGGGCCTGGCCGCGCCCCCGGCCGCCCTATCTGCGCGCTAGCGCTCCACAACACCAACCACTGCTTGGGTCAGGATATGGATCCATATAGCGTGCCGCCAACACTCCTCCATATCGCCTCCATATCAAGGCCTGAGCCGCCGCTCTAGAGCTAGCCCGTAGTGGCAGGCTGAGGGCTTGAGGAGGCGTAGCAGAGTATTGGTGGAGGCCTGTCACATGAGAGGCTGGTTAGGTGGCCATCGTCAGAGAGATGGCCTGACTACGCGGACCAATTATTCGAGGTGCCGACCCATTCCCGCACGGCGCCATCAGCAACCAATGGCAATCAGATTCAACAAAATGCATAGCAACCTATTTCTGATGAACCTTTCAAGCTTGAGCGAAAATCCAGCTTCTAAGAATTCACATCAAAAACTTACCACAGCAAGAACAAAATTTAAGATTAGGTAATTATAAGGTTAAGCATTCAGACTTTATTCTCCAATGGGGCAATCCATACTTGACGCCTGACTTGCCCTGAGACTGTCAAGCGCCTGGAACACATGTGGGGCTCTAAACATAGAAATAGCTTGAAGCTGGAAAATCGCACTTAACTAAGTTTCAAAGCTAGTATTGGTGCTTAATCTCACATAAAAGGCATTGGCGCTCAAATCTCTCGACAAAAAATCGAATAGATCAATAGCTACTACTCTCAATTCAGAACCATCTCAGAGCGAATATCATGGACACCCAAAACCGACGCGATTAATAAACAAATCGCAATTGCTGCAACTGTATCTTATGGAAGCGATATTCATTGGTTCATTTCTTTACCTCACAAATAGCGTCATATACTCACCGCTCAACAAAACTGGCTCTACGCCTACTTTGATCATTATTGCACTTTTGAGCTGTTTTACTATTATTTTTGGGCGCGCCGTATACCTCTATCAAATCAATCAGATAAAACGGGCGAATACATTCGGGCCATGCCCTAAAAATCTTTCCGTTGCCATGGCAACCACAATCGTGCCAAGTCGCGAGATTGAATTGCTAGAGAGCAAACTTGATGGAATGTTGGCCGTATTTCTGCTGGGCAATAAATTGGACTGCTGGGTGCTTGACGAAGAGGAAGATCCCCGCGTTAAAGAGTTGGTTGCTCGGTATGACTCAAAACACCATTCCGAAAATCGTCGTTTTTTCTACTTTACCCGATCTGGCAAGAAGCATTACAACCAAGCTGCATCGGGAAACAAATATGCCCGCTACCAAAGAGCGCAGAAGGCTGGAAATATTAATGCGTGGCTCAACTCAATTGATCGTGATCAATACGATATATTTACTTTTCTTGATTTAGATCATATTCCACTTCCATGCTATCTTGAGAATCTCCTGCCCTTCTTTCGCGATAAAGACATTGGTTTTGTGCAGGGGCCTGATTCATTCCGTAATCGCAACAAAAACTTCATCACAAGGGCAGCAAGCTACGAACGCGATGCATTTTTTGGAATCATTCACCGATGTTTTTATGGTCTACGAATGCCTATTGTAGTGGGCTCACACACTACATTCCGATCAAGCGCATTAGAAGCTCTAGGAGGCTATTACCCTGTTCACCTTACAGAAGACTATTTAATAATGCTACAGCTACGTGCTCGCAAGATTAGAGGGGTATTTACAGATCAAATTATTGCTGTAGGAGAGCTTCCTGAAAACTTAAGTTCATTTATTAATCAACAGTGTCGATGGGCTACAGGAGGGTTGGACCTTCTTCTCCGTCACTACTTCCACTATTTTAAATATTTTAGCTGGAAAGAAAGGCTTCATTTTTTTGTATTGCTTCAGTATTATGCCTGGGGAGTTTTCTCAATTTTTGGCAAACTCGCATTATACTATCTTGTCTCATCAGGGTTGATCCATGGACCGCCACTAGAAATTATAACTGTTGGAGTTGTCATCATGATTGCATGGAATTTTTGCAATTATGCCTGGCAAAAACAGTTCTTCATCGAGAATAATACTACTAGGCAATTTATTGAATATGCATTGTTATCGAATCTACTCTCGATTTATTTGTTCATGTCTTTTATCAAAGCTGTATTTCATCCAAATCAGCCCTTCAGAGTAACAGCAAAAGGAAAACTAAATCAGCCTAAATTGTCCCGCTCGATAGATTGCTATATACCGGTCATTGCCAGCCTATCCGAAATAACCCTGATCTACTTCCTAATTCATAAAAACTCTGCAATGGACTTGGGATTGGCTTGTGTTTTTCTCTTAGCTGGTTTATCTTCCTTTTGCGCCTTAGCCACTTGGGCAATCGCGCTCATTAAAGAAAGCTGGATCCAAAACTAGGCAATTCAAAGTTAGCAAATTTAGTTAGCGGGACACTGGAAAACCGAGCCCATCCCACGCCGCGTCCGTTTGCGTCGTGGAAAACCCGAGGCGCGCTGGTGCCACTAAGTGATGCGCAATTTGCGAGGCTAGGCGTGCTTGTGGATGCCGGCCGCTTGCACTTGGCAGGCTATCGAGGCCTTCGGCCAGTTTGCGAAAAATCACGCCGGCGGCGCCCTCCATTGCTGCTTCAGTTCCGCCGCGCTCCCTAGCTTGTCGCAGAAGAGAGACTCCTCGTCACCCCGTCAGCCACCGCCCCCCTTCCCGATCGCACCAGCACCGGTACCCGTTTGAAGGCGGGGGTGCCGCTGCGGGAATCGATCACCGCACGGATGATGGCGTTCACCTCCGGATAGAACATCAACGCCGCACCCTCGCGGATTTCGCCGGGGATGATCTCCACGTTCTGCAGTTCTCCGGCTTCCCCCTGCACCGTCACCCGCTGGTGGGCCGTGAAGCCAGCGCGGGCCAGATCGGCTCGGTTCATCAGAATCGTGTTGCGATGCGGCATGCCGCGGTACATGTCTCCCTCCTTGTAGACAACGGTGTTGTGCTGGCCGTAGCTGCGGGCCGTGATCAGGGACAGCACCAGAGCGGATTCATCCGGCGCCAGGCTGCCGAAGTGCTGCGGATGCGGCAGCTGCAGTGCCGGCAGCGGAGTGATCTCCATCCGGGCCCGGCCGTTGGGGGTGGCAAACGTGGGTTTGTTGCCCCACCCCCGCCGCCGGCTGCCCAGGGTTCGGGGGGTGGTGCGGGTCAGACGCTGATCGCCTTACCGGGTGGGTATGTCATCGGCAGGGGCTGGGCCTGCCCTGGCAGCGCCTGGGAACCCTATGGAGCACCCCACAGCACCGCCATGCCCGACCCGTCAGAGGAGCTGATCACCATCCTGGTGGAGATCCACAACGGCACCCGCTAGGCCCGGCCATCGGGCCGGCTGCGCCCTCTGCTGGTGGGGAGGCCACACCCGAAGCGGCGGATGGGGAGGCGGCGGTGGACTGGAATCGTGAAGATTTCACGCGGATTTCCCGCAGCACCCTGAAAGCTGATTGAGAGCCCCTGCGCTGCAAGCGATCTAAGCCACGACCGACCGCCTTCTAAGCAGCCGGTCGTGTGTTCGAATCACACAGGGGGCGTTGGGAGAAACCTCAGGCTCCCTGGGGTCTGGGCATGGGGCCGATGGCCAGACCTGGCTTGCCGGTCCCTAGTGCCGGTTCAAGCCGCCGCCGTCTCCGAACGGCTGGCCTCCTTCATCCGTTCGGTTTACGATTGCAATGACTCCTGGCACCGATTGCGGGCCCTGACAGCTCCCATGGCCCAATCCGGTCCGTTTGATGCACGGCAAAATTTAAGGATGCTCAAGACCGCCGCCCGCCGGGGCATGAGCCTTGCCGCCTGGGGAGCGCTTGCCTTCGGGACCTTACTGGCGATGCCCCTTGGGGCCCAGGCCTCGGATGATGATTCTGATCTTGATATCAATTTCGATGTTGTCTGGAATCCACAGACCATCGTTCATTGGTATTTCACGGATAGCAATGGCGAACAAACCTGGGGCACGATTGCTGGGCTAGTTGAGGGTTCCAACCCCGGGGGCGCCGGCGAAGTTGTCGAAGTTACGCAGTCCCCGCTGGCCTCGACCCTAGGAGGAGGTTGGATCTTCAGCCCATCTTCATCCCCATTCGCCTTCAACATCCAGTCCGGAGAACTTATCGCCGTTGACGCACTGTACGAAAGAGAGGTTAACGGGGTGACGCAGTCACTCAAATTCGGACCAGGCAGCTATTTATCCGCAACGCCTGTGCCTGGCGAAATCAATGATGGTACGGAAGCTTCCTTTGGCCCCAATCTTTTCTTGATTTATCCCATACCCACGGGTGGAATTTCATCCGCACCGGCCCCCCTGCCGATCTTCGGCGCCGCTGCAGCCTTTGGCGCCAGTCGCCAGCTGAGAAAGCGCATCAGAGCAACAAAAATTCCCGTCTTTACAGCCACCCCCGAGTGATTGCAGCCGGATCGGCGGACGCTGGGCTGGGCCCCGGGCTCGGCTCCTGACTGGCCAATCCGATGGGACCGCATCGCTCACCGATCCCCGTCAAGGACGGCCCGCATCGGTTCTCCACCCCTCCCGTCCGCGGCCCCGACCTGCAACGGTGATTCCCAGAAACGGCGGCATCCCTGCCGTCGCCCGCTGTACAAGCCATGGCCCCTACCTCCTCCCTTCCCCTCGCCACCCTGCTGGTGCTCCCCGACCTCAAGCCCCTGGCCCAGCGCCTGGTGGCGGTGTTGAGCCACCTCAGCCCCGAGCTCGCCAACGATCTCCACCTGGAGGCCGAGCGTCTGGGCCGCGCCGTGGTGTTCAGCGGCGATCCGCTGGAAGCCGCGGCGATGCAGCGCGATCTGCAAGCCGCCGGTCTCACCACCTCCCTCAACCTCCGCTACGTGCCCCTGGCGCTCGCCGCGGCCGCCTGAAGAGCATCCCTGAGACTTGTCCTCAGGGAGTCTTCACCGTTGGAGTTGCCCCCACTGGAGTGGCTCCGCCTGGCCGGTAGCCGCTCCAGCGCTGGAGTTCCTCCAAGCTCAACACCCCATCGCGCCGCTCACCGCCCTTGATCCAGGTGGGATAGACGCGGATGCCGGCCTCCGTGCAGCGCTGCTGGCCAGCGGCATCCTTCTCACATTCCTGGTATGGGAGCCGCTGGGCGGCCTGCTTGCCGAACAGGGCCTTCTGCTGACTGCAGGCTGGGCACCACCAGGCCCCATAGAACATGTAGCCCTGGCGGCGCAGGTACTCCGCCAGTCCGAGCTGGTTGGCATTGGATGGGGCGTAGCTCTCGCCGCCGGCTGGCAGCCCGTGCGGTGGCGCCTGCGGGATCTGGGCCATCTCGGCCGCCACCGGCAGGGAGCCGGCGCCCAGCAAACCAACTCCCATGAGCAGCAGCGGGGCGTGATGGCGCCAGCGGTAAACCCTGGCGAGGCGAATCGGGGCAAGGAGCATCGCCAGGCTTCGATTTCCAAGAGAACGCCAACTTAGTGGGACCCTGTTAGGAGGTGGGCCTGGTCGAGGCGTTCGGCCTTCCGCCCTTCGCGTCCGCGCGGGCGGAAGGCCAACGCTGAGACAATGCCCAAATCTCCCATCGATGGGCTGCGACGGCGCGGGCACGAGCCCGACGCCAGCGACGCCCCGATGCGAGCGCCGACCCGATGATCGTGATCCGAGGAGCCTGAACCGATGAGCACCAACGGTTATCGCGATTACTTCAAGGTGCTCGAGCTCGACCGGGGCGCCGATGCCGATGCGGTTAAACAATCGTTCCGCAGGTTGGCCCGCCAGCACCACCCCGACGTGAATCCCGGCGACAAGGCCGCCGAGGCCCGTTTCAAGGAGATCAGCGAGGCCTACGAGGTGCTCTCCGATCCCGAAAAACGACGGCGCTACGAGCAGTTCGGCCAGTACTGGAACCAGATGGGCGCACCTGGCGGCGGTGGCATGGGCGCCGATGTGGACTTTGGCCGCTACGGCAATTTCGATGAGTTCATCAACGATCTGCTCGGGCGTTTCGGCGGTGGCGGTGGCAGCGGCTTCGGCAGCGGCTTCCCCGCCGGCTTCGGCGGCCGCGGCGCGCCGGTGAATCTCGATGCCGAGGCCACGATCAACCTCACCCTCTCGGAGGCCTTCCGGGGCTGTGAGCGCACCCTCTCGGTGAATGAGGAGCGGGTGCAGGTGCGGATCCCGGCCGGTGTGCGCAGCGGCAGCCGGTTGCGACTCAAGGGGAAGGGCAACCTCCAGCCCGGCACTGGCCGCCGCGGCGACCTCTACCTCAACCTCCAGCTCCAGTCCCATCCCGTCTGGCGTCTCGATGGTGACCAGCTGCGGGCCGACCTGCCCCTGAGCCTCGATGAACTGGCCCTCGGCGGTGAGGTCACCGTGGCCACGCCCGATGGGGAAGCCACGGTGCAGGTGCCGCCGGGGATGAGCGTCGGCCGCAGCCTGCGACTCAAAGGCAAGGGCTGGCCCCTCAAGGAGGGCCGCGGCGACCTGCTGCTCAGCCCGGTGCTGCGCATGCCGGAAAGCCTCAGCCCGCGCGAGCAGGAGCTACTCGAGGAACTGCGCCGCAACCGCAGCAGCGATCCCCGCCAGGGCTGGACCGACTCAGCCCGGCTTTGACGCATCTCCCCAGCCGCGCCAAGATCGGAGCGTTTCCGTTGGCGCCCTGATGCCGACCCTGCTTCACAGCCGCCGCCCCCTGCTCTGGGTGGTGGGGGCCCTGATGGCCCTCACCCTGGTGCTGGTCAGTCATCCCGCCGGCAGGGGGCCGAGTGCCGATCAGGGGCTGGCGATGGGGGTGGTGACTGGACGAGTGCTGCCAGTGCCGGCCGGGCTGCGCGTGCCCCATCGGGTGCGGGTGGCCCTACGCCTGCAGGATCTGCGCGGGTTGGAACTCAGCACCAAGACCTTCAAGGCCCAGGGCCAGGTGCTGATGGAGTGGGACGCAGGACTCCAGGCCCGTCTTCAGGCCAGCGATCTCGATGCGGCGCGCCTGGTGCGTTTCGTCAACCAGGTGGAAGGCTGGAACAGCATCTTCGAACCCACCGGTCCAGCCCAAGAGGATGCCGCTCCCGAGGGCAGCGGGGCTGGTGCCGACGGCGGGGCCGAAGGGCGCGGGCGGTTCAGCCAGACCTTCCGCTTCGAGGGGCTCTTTTACGTCAACGACTTCGATCTCCACAGCGCCCCCTTCCTGAACGTGTCGCTGCCCCTGATCCTGGAGGTGGCCGACGACCGGCTGGCCCTGGAGGCCGATGGGGTGCTGCTGGAGCCGCTCAAGGATTCGGCCCGTCAGACCGGCCGTGGGGTGGCGATGGCGGGCTTCGACCTCGAGGGCAGCGCCGTGGAGGCCGCCCTGCACCGCAGCGACAACCCTTTCCATCCGGGCCGCGTCCAGACCTTCAGCCGGGCCGTGCTGCGGCTCGATTACCGCACCGACCGGGTGGCCTCGGCCCTGCGCTGGATCCTGCCCCTGGTGCTGGTGATGGCGGTGGTGCTGCTGGCCCCCAGCCTCGACAGCGGCCGAGACGACCTCAGCTTCGGCCTGCCCTCGGCGGGTCTGCTCACCCTGGTGGTGCTCCAGGAGGGTTACCAGAGCCAGGTGCCTTCGACCCCCTACCTCACCTTTCTGGATCAGCTCTACGCCTACAGCTATGGGGTTGCCGTGGGGGTGTTCCTGCTGTTCGTGTGGGGGGGCAACCTGAGGGCCAGGGCCGTGGAGGGTGAGACCGGCGCCACCCTGGCCCGGGTCAACCGCCTCTGCTGGGTGGTGCAGGGGTCCGCGCTGCTGGGCTACGGGGTGATCGTGCTGGGCAATGTCCTGCGCTGAAGCCCGGTCGAACGGGTCCATCGCTCCAGGCCTTCGATCCGTAGGATCCGCCCAGCCCGCCCCGTCCGCGCATGGAGCTCACCTACCGTCCTCGCCGCCTGCGCCGCACGCCGGCCCTGCGGGCCCTGGTGCGTGAAACCCTGCTCGCCCCCACCGACTTCATTTATCCCCTCTTTGTGCACGAAGGGGCGAGCAATGAGCCGATCGGTGCCATGCCCGGCGCCAAGCGCTGGAGCCTCGAGGGGCTGGTGGAGGAGGTGGGTCGCGCCTGGGATCTGGGCATCCGCTGTGTGGTGCTCTTCCCCAAGGTGGCCGATGGCCTCAAGACGGAGGACGGCGCCGAGTGCTTCAACGAGCACGGCCTGATTCCCCGTGCCATCCGGCGCCTGAAGGAGGTGATCCCGGGGATGGCGATCATGACCGATGTGGCCCTCGATCCCTATTCCTGCGATGGCCACGACGGCATCGTGAGCAGTGAGGGGGTGGTGCTCAACGATGAGACGGTGTCGATCCTCTGCCAGCAGGCCGTGGCCCAGGCCCGCGCCGGCGCCGACCTGATCGGTCCGAGCGACATGATGGATGGCCGGGTGGGCGCCATCCGCGAGGCCCTCGATGAAGAGGGCTTCGAGCATGTAGGCATCATCAGCTATACCGCCAAGTACGCCTCCGCCTACTACGGCCCCTTCCGCGAGGCCCTCGATTCGGCCCCCCGCGCCAACGCCGGCAAGCCGATTCCCGGCGACAAGAGCACTTACCAGATGGATCCGGCCAATGGTCGCGAGGCCATCGTGGAGTGCCAGCTCGATGAGAGCGAAGGGGCCGACATCCTGATGGTGAAGCCCGGCCTGGCCTACCTCGACATCATCTACCGTCTCCGCCAGGAAACCCAGCAGCCGATCGCCGCTTACAACGTGAGCGGCGAATACGCGATGGTGAAGGCCGCCGCCGAGCGCGGCTGGATCGACGAGCGCGCCGTAACCCTGGAAACCTTGCTGAGTTTCAAACGCGCCGGGGCCGATCTGATCCTCACTTACCACGCCTGCGATGCGGCGGCCTGGCTGCGGCAGGGTTGAAAGGATTTGCCCGGCGATGGACGTCGGCCGAGCTCCCGCGGTTGGAGCCTCGGCTTTTGGTGGCCGGCCCCGTGCTGGCCACCGCTGCTTATCTGGCCCTGATCACCGCCTTGGCGAATGCCAGCGGCATCGCCTATTTGCTGTTTCCCGAACTGGGGGCCCTCGGTTCGGTGGTGTTCGCGGATCCCCGCGGCAGCTGGGCCCGCTCGCCCCTGTTGCTGGCCCTCACCCCGTTCCTCACGGCGCTGCCTGGGGTGCTGATCACCCGCTCGCTGCCCTACGGCCCCCTGGCCTTGGCCCTGGATGTGGCCGTTTGCCTTCTGGTGATCGGGGCCCTGCGCTCGCCGATCGTGCCGGCCCTCTCGGCAGGGGTGCTGCCCTTGGCCCTGGGGATCACCAGTTGGCAGTACCCCTTGGCGATCCTGGCCGGTACCGGTGGCCTGGCCCTGCTCGTGATCCTGCGCCCCCGGATCGCGAGGGGGCTGCGGCGGTGGTTGGGCTCGAAACCCCTCGCCGATTCGGCGGCATCGCCCACGCCTGCGCCGTCGATGGGCGTGGATGCTTCAGGGCAGTCGCCCGCAGCGCAAGGGGCTGAGGCACAAGGGGCCGCAAGGCAAGCTCATCAGCGATCCCCTGCAGCGCCGG
>Ga0209088_10000651_pt1 | contig 24012 bp, 23 predicted proteins | sample S_140625_EF_Meta_FD_187324 | JGI IMG/M metagenome (GOLD analysis project Ga0209088, IMG submission 187324) | Freshwater microbial communities from Lake Simoncouche, Canada to study carbon cycling - S_140625_EF_MetaG (SPAdes) (version 2) | ecosystem: Environmental > Aquatic > Freshwater > Lake ... | reverse complement strand
CCCGGCGGTGGATCTACGGGTGCTTCGCCACCGCTCGCTGGCCGCCGGCAGCGCCTTTTCCCTGGTGCTGGGCATGGGCCTCTATGGCACCGTGTTTGTGGTGCCGGTGTTCGCCCAGACAGTGCTCGGTTACACCGCCACCCAGACCGGCATGCTCATCCTTCCAGGCGCCCTCGCCTCGGGCGTCACCATGGCCCTGCTGGGGCGGGTCGTCAGCATGATCGACCCGCGCCTGCTGATCGGCGCGGCGGCCCTGGGCATGGTGGCCACCATGTTTGCCATGGGCACGATCGGGCCCGATACCGGTGCCGATGCCCTCTGGTGGCCTCTGATCTTCCGGGGCATCACCACGGTGGTGATGTTCCTGCCCCTTAGCCTGGCCACCTTGGGCCCCCTGCCCCGGGAGGATGTGGGGGCCGGCAGCGGCTTCTACAACCTCACCCGCCAGCTCGGCGGCAGCTTCGGCATCGCCGTGCTCACCCTGGCCCTGGAGCATCAGCAGGCGGTGCACCGGGCCCACCTGGTGGAATCCCTGACGATCACCGATCCCCGCCTGCAGGAGCGGTTGGTGGAATTGCAGTTCTGGCTTTCCTCTCGGGCCGGCCGTGGCGGCACCCTGGCGGACCAGGCCCTGCAGGTGCTCAGCCTGCAGGTGGACCGCCAGGCTGCCCTCCTCGCCTACGGAGATGTTTTTCGCCTGGTGGGCCTGCTCTTTTTGGCGGTCATTCCCCTGGTGCTGTTGCTGGGGCGGCCTCCGGCCCGGGCGTCCGCCCCGGCCCGGCCCTGAGGAAGAGGGCCACGCTGCGGCGGGAGCGCTCGGCGAGATCGGCAAAGCCGTCATGCACCAGGGCCTGCAGCATGAGTCCCTGCTGGGTGGCCACCAGCAGGGCGGCCAGCTCGTGGGGGTCATCGTCACGATCGAGGTCGCCTTGCCGCTGGGCGGCGGCCATCAGGGTGGCGAGCCGTTGGCGGAACCGCTGCATGAAGGCCTTGCCCGTTTCCCGCGCCGGGCTGGTGGCGGGCCGCTGCAGCTCAGCGAACAACATCCGCACCAGGCCCGGGTGCTGCTGGAGCAGGGCCGCATGGGTGACCATCAGGGCCGCCACCTGGTCGAGGGGCCCCGATGGGGCCAGGGCGGCGGTGCCGTGATCCGGGGTCGTGGCGGCGGTGGCGGGCTCCAGGCAGGAGTCGAAGCGGCGCTCGAGCTCACCGGTAGCCCAGGTCACCGCCTCGGCCCAGAGCGCCTCGCGGTTGGGGAAGTGGCGAAACAGGGCGCCATGGCTGACGCCCATGCATGCGGCGATGGCGGCGGTGCTGATCGCGTCCGGCGCGGTGGTGCGGGCGAGATCCAGCAGCACCCGCACCGCGTGGGCCCGGCGTTCGGCGGCGGGAATGGCGAGGGCGCGCGGCACGGATCGGGAGGCGGCGGAGAGCACGGGACACTTAGCCCCTGAGTCGGGCCCGAGTGAGTGCATCCTCACTCAATCTAGGCAGGCTCGTGTTGGTCTTCAGCTCCCTCGCTCCGCTGCGCCACTCCAGCTCCCCACAGCGCATCTAAGCCAACGCACCGCATTCGATCCCTTTCCATCCCGCTCGCCAGGTCGGCTCACCATGGCGCCGTTGTTCTTCGCCCCCGCCGGGTTCAGAGAAACACCTCCTCCTGGGGATACCCCACCCGACTTTGCAGGCGTCGGCCGTAGAAGGCCGAAAGGAGCAGCAGGATGCCGACCCGCCCCACGAACATCCCCACCATCAGCACCAGCTGGCCCCAGCGGCCCAGGGTGGCGGTTACCCCCACATCCAGGCCCACGGTGCAGAAGGCCGACATGCAGGTGAACAGCTTCTCCAGGAAGGTGGCCTGCGCCAGCAGCGGCTCACCGCCCGCGGTCCGTCCGAGACCGAGCAGGAGGGTCATGGCCAGCACGAAGAGGGCTGAGGCCAGGGTCACCCCCACCGCCCGCAGCACCAGCTCCGGCGCGATTGAGCGCCGCTGGATCACCACGTCCGTGCGGTTTTCGAGGGTGGAACGGGTCGCCCCCATCAACACCGCGAAGGTGGTGGTCTTGATGCCGCCGCCGGTGCCGCCGGGACTGGCCCCGATGAACATCAGAGCGATCATCAGCAGCAGGCCCGCATCCGAGAGGGTGGTGATCGAGAGGGGCACGGTGTTGAAGCCGGCCGTGCGGGTGGTGATCGACTGGAACAGGGTGACCTGAAGCCGTTCCCAAAACGACAGGGTCTGGATCACCCCATCGGGCGCGAACTGCTCGGTGAACAGCAGCCCGAAGGTCCCCACCACGATCAGCAGCGCCGTGCTGCGCAGCACCAGCCGGGTGTGGAGGCTGAGCCGCCGCCGGCTCCAGAGGCGCGGCTGTCGCCAGTGGACCCGCTGGTGCCAGAGATCCTGGGTGACCCGCCAACCGATGCCACCGCTCACGATCAGGCTGCCGATCACCCCGTTCACCACGGGATTGCCCTTGTAATCCACCAGATTGTTGCTCCGGAGGCCGAATCCGGCGTTGTTGTAGGCGCTGATGCAGTGGAACAACGAGGCCCACAACCGCTCGGCCGGATTGGCGATGTCGGTGAAGCCGAAGCCGAATAGCACCAGGGTGCCCATACCCATCACGCAGCCGGCGCTGATCAGGATGCGGTGGAAGGTGGGCCCCATCCCACCCACGCCGAATTCATCGAGGGAGCGGCCCTTGTCGAGGCGCTGGCGCAGCCCGGAGCGCCCCTGCACGAAGCCCTGCAGGAAGGTGGTGATCGCCATCAGGCCGAGTCCGCCGATCAGGATCAGCACCGCCAGCACCACCTGGCCCAGCGGGGTGAGTTCGCGGCCGATGTCGATGATGGAAAGCCCCGTCACGGTGATCGCCGAGGTCACAGTGAACAGCGCCTCCCACAGCCCCACGCTGTCCTTCGAGCAGAGGGGCGTGGCCAGCACGAGGGTGCCGGCGGCGATCACGAGCAGGCCCGTGACCACGGTGAACTGGGGCACCGTGAGCCGTTTCCGCCAGTAATGCAGGTCACTCGGCCAAGGAGTATGGGGGCGCCGGAGCATCGGCTGCGTGAAGCGTGTGGGCGCCAGTCTGGGGGCCTGGGGTCCCCTGGTTGGGGGCGTCGACCACGGGGGTTCTTCCCTAGGGTTCGCCGAGCCTGGATCGTCGGCGTTGTCCTGGGCCAAAACGGTTTTGGCCAGGCGGATGCAGCTTGAATTTCAATCCCATGGCGACACCGAGCCTCCTCACCACCCTGTTGATCCTGCTGGTGGGGGTGCTGTGCGCCCGACTGGCCTCCGGGCGCCTAGTCCGCTGGGCGGTGCCGGCCATCGTCCTGGAACTCGGCCTCGGCTTCCTGCTCGGCAATACGGTGCTGCCCTTTGCGGCGGTCGCTCCCCTGGAGGGGATCACCCAGCTCGGGGTGCTGGCGCTCTTCTTCCAGGTGGGACTCGAGGTGCGGGGGGATCTGCTCACCTCCAGGCGGGAATCGATCCTCAAGGTGGTGGCCCTGAGTGTGCTGGCCCCCCTGATCGCCTTTTGGCCGCTGCGGTTTGGATTCGGCATGGCCCCGGCCACGGCATTGCTCTGCCTGGCGGTGCTTTGCGCCACCGGTACCGGCGTGACCCTGCGGGTGCTGGCCCAGCGCCAGGCTCTTCAGAGCCCTTCCGGGCGGTTGTTGGTGGGGGTTTCCGTGCTGGATGACCTGCCGGCCATTGCCCTGCTGGGCGTGGCCTCCGCCATGGCCGGCCGGAGCCTGGGCCCCCAGGGCAGCGAGGCCCTGGGGATCATGGCCCTGGCCCCCATGGCGTTGGGACTGCTACTGGCGGCACTGAGTTGGTGGGCGGTGAGCCGCGGGGCGGCGGCGGCACGGCTTCCCACCGGGCCGTTGTCCATCCTGCTGGTGCTGATCGCCTGCGCCTGGGTGGGGGAAGTGAGCGGTCTCACCAGCCTGTTGGGGGCGCTCTGGGCCGGCGTGCTGATGGCCCGCCTGGACCCTCCGGCCCAGCCGCAGCGGGAGGTGCTGGTGCTGCTGGCCGAGGTGTTCCTTCCCCTCTATTTCATCAGCGTCGGGATGCGCCTCCCTGCAGCCAGCTTGCTGGAACCCAGGGCCTGGACCCTGGCCGCCTTCCTGGTGGTGGTGGCCGTGCTGTGCAAGCTTGTCTGTGGGTTAGGGGTATCGGCGACGGACCGGCGGGCCGGGGTGGATCCTGCGGTGGTCGCCTTCGGGCTGATTCCCCGCGGTCTGCCGGGGCTGGTGTTCGCCACCACGGCCCTGGCCCGGGGCCTGATCGACACCGTGCAGTTCGCGGCCCTGTTGATCATGGTCACTGTGACCACCGTGCTGGGGCTGCTTTTGCTGGAGCGTCGGCTGGCCCGTCTGCCGAAAATCTCAGGCCTCGGGAGCTGAGGGGGCGTCGCGGAACTGGTCGAGTAACAGGCCCCGTTGATACTCCGCCGACAGGCTGGCCAGGTGCGCCCTGGCCTGCTCGTGGAGCCGCGGGTCGATCAATTCGAGGGTGGTTCCCGTGGGGACGCTCATCCGCAGCACCAAGGCCATGGCATCAAACAACCGCACCTGGTCGTTCTGCCAGCCCTGGTAGTCGGCCGCCAGGGCCGCGAGCGAGTCACCCGCTGCCGCTCCCCGTTCCACCTGCTCCCGCACATGCTGCACCTGGGAGAGGCGAGCGGAGGTCACCAGGGCGTGGGCTGCCCCCAGGGCCGCCAGGGAATCGGCGGCCTCCCGCTTGAGCAGGGCCATGCTGCGGCTGAGCACCGCCGCCTCCACGGTGAGGGGCTCCCGGCTGGCTGGGCTAAACAGGGCGGCAGGGGGCACGGAGCCGCGCGAATCGGAGAGCGGCTGAGGGGCAACCGTGTCAACGGAGCCAACCCCCGACTGGGAGGGCAGCGGCACCTTCACCAGGAGCGCCGGGCGATCAGGAGGGGGCACGGCGGCCGGGGCGAGGCGATGGCCGAGCCGCATGAGCAACTCACCAAAGCTGCGGCGCAGGCGGAACAGGCTCTGCATGGGGAAAGGGTCCGGAAGCGGATCCCTGGAGAAGGCCTTCAATCTGACCCGAAATCACGCTGATAGCGAGGGTCGGATGCAGCGGTGCTCGGGCCCGGGAATCCGACCTTGCCCAGGTCTCCCCTTGAGCCTGGGCCAGTCCCCTGGAGACCGGCCCAGGGGGGGGAGTCAGCTGTGATCCCGTAACGTCGTGGTGCAGACGGTGATGCACTCCGCATCATCCAGGGAGCAGCTGGTGATGCACTCGAAATAGGCCTCCACTGCATCAAAACCAGCATCGGTGTCGGTGGCGCGGTCCTCGGAAAGGGCCGTTGAGCCAGCCTGGGACTGGAGAGAACGCTTGTCCATGGCGGGAAATGTCTGGGTTCCCTCACCCTAGGTCGATCCTTTGGAGGCGCCCTTCCCCACCCCTTAATTGAGCAGGTTTACTCATCGGCATGTAAGGAAGCGTGAAGGGGAGGGGGTAGACGCGACCGCTGAGGCGTCGAATTGTTTCAGCTTGTTAAGGCGGGGCCGCGTTTTCGTTGCAAATGCGGTGCATGTACATACCGTCAGCGTGCAATGTTGCTAATGATCAACGAGTGGCCGCTGAACATCTCCCTGGCTCCGAGTCGCCCAACGAAGATCTTTACCAAAATATTGGGATTCGCGCGGGATATTCAGTGCCAAAGGTCACCTGGCTGAAGATGTCTGCGATCGCCATCGCCGGCTCGTTCGTCGCACCCTTGTCGGCTCAAGCGCAGGTGGTGAACCTGCTGCAAAACGGGGGATTCGAAACCAATCCAGGCGTCAGAAACCCGCCGGGATTCAGGCAATTTCTTAGCAATAATCCGGATCCTAGTCAGAATCCTGTTCCTTACTGGTCGAATAATGCTCCAAACGACGACACAATTGAGATCTGGAGGAGCGGATTTCAAGGGGTCAACGCGATCACTCCAACTGAGTCATCCGCCGCTGGAGATCAGTATTTCCCTGCCGGCGGCGGACTTTATTTCAATGAATTGAATTCCAAGGCGGCAGGGAGGCTTAGTCAGTCTGTCAACATCATGAAGCCTGGGGTTCTTTCCCTGTCCATGTGGTCGCGCGGCAGAGCAGGTCTCGACACGATGCGACTAGAAGTCCAGGAAAAAGTCAATGGCACATGGAAAACCGTTGACATCCAATCCATTAACGGAGCGGCCACAAACACGGCTTGGGCCAATCATAGGAAATCCGATTTCCTCATTGTCACGCCTGGCGAATATCGGTTCGAATTTGTTGAAGTCGCTTCAGCTGGCAGTGCCAGCTTCGGAAATTTTCTCGACAACATTGCCATCGGCTTTCTTGATACAGTCCCAGGCCCTGGAGAGATTCTAAACCCCTTTGTTCCTGAGCCTGCCCCTGTTGTGCCTGGCCAGCCCGCTCCCCCTGCCCCCCCCGCTCCCCCTCTCGATTTGACGGCAGGCCAGGCGGAAGCAATCCTCGCTGAAACCATTGGTGCTGCCCTTGAACCTGAGGCCGTGGCCTCCGGCTTCTTCCCCCGCAACACCGATGCCGCCCCCGCAGGCATGCAGCGCTATCTCAACAATTCCAGCCTGGCGATCCTGACCCCCGATCTGGATCAGTGGCCTCAGCAGATCCCGATCTGCAAGGGATCCGAATTGAATTCCCGCCGATACCAGGGTTCCGCGGTCCAGCGAGAGCGCGAGGCCACCTACGAGTGCGTTCCCAACTACGGCAAACGGGCCAAGCAGGTTTACACCTTCGCCGATGATTCCCGCGATTATTACGGCTACCGCACCGGTCTGCGCGCCTGGGTGAAGGGCTACACCTCCACCCTCACCAACATCAACAATCCTTCGGCCGGCAACTGGGTGAACAGGGCCGACGTGCGCGGCGGCGGCGGCTTGCTAGGTGTCGAGACATCCCTCACCACCACCACGCAGCTGGGGATCTACGGCAACGCCGGCAGCGTTTCCGTGAATCAGAATGGCCTGGGCGGTGGGTCCTGGTCGCCCTCCGCCTATGGCGTCGGTATTTACGGACGCTGGTCTCCTGGTCCTTACTTCCTGGGAGCCTTGGCCGGTTACGGCAATTTCTCGGGAACCCAGAGCCGCGGCATCGATCTGGAGGATGGCCAACTCTTGACGGCTTCGGGAAACAAAACGGCCAATGCCTTTACCACCGCCGTCTCGGCTGGAACCCGCCTTCGCCTCGGCAAGGACACACTGTTGACCCCCTCGGCCTATTTCGGCTGGTCGAACATCAATGAAAATGGCTACAAGGAAACCGGTGGAGCTCTCAGTGATGGCGCCGGCAGCGTGGGGGTGTTCGACCTCAACTACGCCTCCCACACCACCAACTGGAGCAACCTTGATCTGGGTGCCACCCTGTCCCAGGTCATCCGCACTGGCACCACCCTGGTGATTCCATCGGCCCGGGTGAGCTGGTTCGGCGACTACAAATCCGGTGGCGGTGACCAGGTGATCAACTACACCTTTGCCCCCCAGAACATTTCGGTTCCAGGCGGTTGGTTGAACCGCAATGGCGTCCGTCTCGCCCTTGGCTTTGACGTCACCACCAACCAGAACACATCGCTTTACCTGCGTGGCACCGCCGATTTCGGTTACGACGGCCGTGGGGGCGGGGCCATCGCTGACTACGGCGTCAACGGCGGTCTGATGGTGCGTTTCGGCGGGCCCCGCGCAGCGGCCGTGACCCGTGTTGCCCAGGCTGCGGAACCCCTGCCCCAGCCGATCCCCGCACCGGAGCCGGCACCCGCCCCCGTTCGCGGCCTCTGGTAGTTCACCGCATGATGGGGGGACGTCTTCGACATCCCCCCATGCAGGCCCGTTGGAACGGCACGGTGATCGCCAGCAGCGATGACATCGTGATGGTGGAGGGCAATGCCTACTTCCCGGCCGCCAGCCTCGATCCGGAGTGCATCCAGCCCTCAGAACACCGCAGCGTTTGCGGTTGGAAGGGGGAGGCGCATTACTACAACGTTGTGGTCAACGGTGCCGTCAATGCCAATGCGGTGTGGTTCTACCCCGAGCCTAAGGATGCTGCTGCGGCCATCCGGGGTCGGGTGGCCTTCTGGAAGGGAGTTCAGGTGGCCTGAGGTCAGGGTCACTTCATTCATACTGGGTGGCGATCCGGTGACGACCTGATGCGCTCGAGCACGATCCCCCGCACCCTGCATCGCCCCCGCACCGCGGCGCCGCTGCAGCTGCCTTACCGCCTCGGCCCAGCGGTTCCCTTCCGTCCTTGTCTCCATACCCGGCGGCTGGTCGTTCGCCGCAGCCGCTTCCTGTTCGAAGGTCTGGCGGCTGGTCTGGCGACGGTGCTGCTGACGGGTGTGGCGGTGGCTTTCCCGGCTGTTCTGCGCGACAGTCCGATCACCACGGTGCAAAACCTGGCCGGTGTGATCGGGCCCTCTCTGGGGCTATCCGAGCCTTCGGGGCTGATGGATTGCCCGTGAGGTTGGCCTGTTTCCGTTGACGATCTCCCGGTCTTCCCTGCCCTCTTTCCTGCTTGCGATTGTGCTGGCCAACGCCGGGGCCGCCTGGTCTGTACCGGAACCGAAGCCAGCGACCACCGAGGCGGGCATTCTCCAGCTGGAGCGTTCCTGGGCGCGTCTCGACCAGGAGCTTCGGGTGCTGGATCAGCTGCTGCCACCGCCCGACTCCGGGGCCGGATCCCCGGCCCTTCCTGCGGAGATCGGCCCGGCCCTGATCCGTGCCAACCGCCCCCCCAGCGCTCCGATCGACCCGAACGATCCTGCCCTGGCCCCGCCGCCCCTAGCCCTGCCCACCGCCGCCAACCTGGCCCAGGGGCGTGTGCAGTCGATCAGCCTCCTCCAGGCGCTTGCGGTGGCCTACGCCCACAGTCCGGAGCTCTTGGAGCAGCGGCTGGAGGTGGCGCGGTCGTTGGCCGATCTCCAGGCCCGGCTCGGCCGCTACTGGCCCCAGATTGAGGCCCTGGCGGGCCTTGGTTATGACCAGAGCGGCACCGGCTTTGGGGTGCCGGGGGGCAACCCGGTGTTGGGTTTTGGCGGCCCCTTCGCCCCCGGCGGCGCGTTCTATGTGCCCACCGGGGCCACCGCCTATCTGAACCAGGGCAACCGCAGCGTCGCTGCCGGGCTTGAGCTGCGCTACGCCCTGGTGGACTTTGCCCGCACTCCCGTCGTGCAGGAGGCCCGGGCCCGATTGAAGGAGTCCCGCAGCCGTTACGCCAACGGCCTGCGCCGCCTGCAGCTGGCGGTGAGCGAGGCCTACTACAACCTGCAACGCAGCGACCAGCTGGTGCGGATCCGGGACGCTGACCTCCGCAACGATCTGGTGATCCTGCAGGACGTGCTGGCCCTCAAGCAGGCTGGATTGGTGCCACGGCTCGACCTGCTGCGGCGCCGCGCCATCGAGGCGGAAAGCCAGGAGCTGCTCACCCAGGCCCTCGCCGACCGCGCCGTTGCCCGCCGGCGGCTGGCCACCCTGCTGAACCTGGAGCCTGGCCTGACCCCGACCGCCAGCGACCCGGTGCAACTCCAGCCCAGCTGGCCCTTCGACCTGGAAACGAGCCTGCTGGGGGCCTACCAGGGCAACCCGGAGCTGGAGGCCGTGCTGGCGACCCGCGAGGCCCTGGCCCGCAATCAGGATGCCGTCGCCGCCCAACTGCTCCCGAAGCTCAGCTTCGTCGGGCAGGCCAGTGGGCTTTCCAACCAGACCAGCCAATGGTCGATCTCGGGGGATTGCTGCGGCACCACCGTGATCCCCATCCTCAACAACAACGGCTACGACTGGGCTGTGGGCCTCACCTTCCGCTGGCTGCTCTTTGATGCCGGCAGCACGGCGGCCCAGGTGCGCTCCCTGGCGCGCCAGCAGGAGGCCCAGGCCCAGCGTTATGCCGCCCAGCGCAACGACATCCGTTTGCGGCTGGAGCAGGCCTTCTTCGAACATGAGGCCAGCCTCGCGAAGCTGGCCTCGGCCCGCCGGGCGGTGGCGGCCAGCCTTGAGGGCTTCCGCGATGCCCGGCTGCGCTACCGCAGCGGCCTCTCCGATGAAACCACCCTCTCCCTCACCCAGGACCGCTTGGTGCAGAGCCTGGTGCGGCGGCTGAACGCCACGATCGATGTGAACATCACCTACGCCCGCCTGCTGCGGGAACTGCTGCCCGTGCCCCGCGATCCGGGGGCACCGCTGCAGCCCCGACTTGACCTGCCCCAGGGCCTCGGATCGCAACGCCCCCTGACCCCGGCCGCCGGGGCACCCGCCGGCTCCCCCATCGCCCAACCCTCCCAAGGGTCACGCTCGGCGCCCTGAATTCCCTCTGGACCCCTCGGCCCATGCTCTCCCCTTCTGTTCTGCGCACCGCGCTGAAGTACGGGCTGGCGGCGGCCCTGGCCGGCACCCTGGCGATCAACAGAAAGGATGTGCAGTTTGCCTGGTACACCCTGAATGCGGTGGTGATGTGCATGGACGAGACCGACACCCGGGTGCTCGCCGCCTCCCGGACCCGGGTGCTCGGCACGGTCACCGGCGGGGTGGTCGGTGGCCTGGTGCACATGGTGCTCGATGGCTGGGTCGGGCTCACGGTGAGCCTGGTGCTGGTGTTGCCCCTATTGCGGCGGTTGGGCTGGCAATCCAGCAGAGGGCTGGGGATGTTGGTTTGCTCGTTGTTGTTTCTGGTCGAGCGCTACTCCCAGATGGACTGGGCCTATGTGGGAGGCCGCATCCTCGACACCCTGATCGGCATCGGGGCGGTGCTGGTGGTGAGTTTTCTCTTCTGGCCCGTGAACCGGCTGGCGGAGATTCGGACCGTGGATGCCCAGCTGCGGCTGGCCATCGCCCCTAGGCTGGAGGGTATCCGGCAGGCCCTGAAGCAGCCGAGTAGCGCGGTGGTGGAGCAATCGCTGCCGCTGCAAGGCAGCCGGCTGATCCTGCGCCTTGGCCAACTGGTGTCCGATGAGCTGCGCAGTGTCCCCGCCGGCCGGGCCCATCGGCAGCACTGGCGGCAACGGCATCTGCTCTGGGAGCGGATCCATCACCACAGCCTCCAACTCGAGCGCCTGGCCGGCTTGTTGCCGCCCGGGGCCTTCGCCAGCGTCAACACCCCCTGGCTGGAGGACCTGCCGGCGATGCTGCGCAGCGGTGCCACCGGTGCGGTTCCTGCCCTGCCCGAACGGCAGAGCCTGGTGCGCCTGGCCACGGGCTTGCAGCTCCAACCCCTGCTGCTGCTGGCCTTCGAGGATGAGCTCCAGCGCTTGGTGCGCAGCCTCCACAGCCTGGCCCTGGCCGGCCGGCGGGATGGCACCGCTTGAACCGCTCCGATCCGCCGCTGATCACCCGGGCCGAGCTGAGGCTGGCCCTCACCGCCGGACTTTCGGCCGGCCTGGCGATCACCCTGGGCCTGCCCGACCCCGTGTATGGCCCCTTGGCGGTGGCGGCGGTCCTGGGCGGCACGGTGGGGGCCAGCCGCACCTTGGGCACCCAGCGGATGCTGGGCACCTTGATGGGGGGGCTGATCCTGGTGGTGCTGTATCCCACCCTCAGCCCCATCCTGCCGATGCCGATTGGGGTGGCCATTGCCTTGGCCTGCACCCGCCTGTTCGGGGGCTCCCTTGGCCTCCACAGCGGCTACAAGGTGGCCGGCCTGGTGGTGGCCGTGGGCTGGACGGCCCATGCCAGCGCGATCACCAGCTGGGTGCCGATCCGGCTGCTGCTGACCCTGCTCGGTGTGCTGATGGCCATGGCCACGATCCGCTGGTTCTGGCCCAGCCGGGCCATCGACCGCCGGCAGGAGCTTTCGGTGCAGCTCTTTCGGGAGTTCGCCATCGCCTTCCGGGAACAGGCGGTGCTGTTGCGCGAGGGCGATGGGGTGCGCGGGGCCGGCGGGCTGGAGCGGCGTGACCACCTGCTGGGCCTGATCCTCGAGCACCAGAACCAGCGGGTCGACGCCACGGTGGAGCTCGGCGCCGACCAGATCGGGGAGCGGCTGGTGCGGCTCTGGGACCGGCAGGAGCAGCTATGGAGCGACCTGATCGCCAGCTACCGCACCCTGCTGCGCCTGCCGCCGGTGCCGCACCACCAGGGCTCCTTGATCCAGTTGCTGCAGGCCAAAGTGGCGGTGCTGGAGGCGGTGGCCGATCGGCTCGAGCTTTGGGCCACCAGTTGGCCTGCCCCGCCCCGATCGTCCACTCCTGCAGGCGATGGCGATGTCCTGCAGCGGGTTGGCCGGGACCTGGAGACCGCGGAAATCGGTCTGTTTGAGGATGCCGAGGCCACCGCCCTGTTGATGGCTGGCTCCGGAGCCAGGCGGACCGTGGCGTGCCAGCAGGTGCTCCTTGCGGTGGAGGGGTTCGAGAAGGCCTGGAGGGCCACGCCTTAGCGCCCCGCCCCCTCGCCGCCGGCCCAAAAACGCTCGATCCGGTAGCCCAGGATCACCAGCAGCATCACCAACCAGAACCAGAGTTCCGGCGGATTGGCGTTGGCGATCACCACGAGCAACACCACCTCGGCCACCAGCCAGGGCAGTTCGCGGCGGAACAGATCGCGGCTTGTGGGTTTCACCAACTGGCCGCCCCCCCGGGTTCCAGGCCCCGTTTCCAGGTGCGGTCGATGGAGCGGCTGCGGTAGCCACCGGTGATCGAACGGAGCCCGGGCAGCACGTAGGAGAGGGGGGTGCGCCATTCCACATAGGCGTGGCTCTCGACGGTGAGACCTTCCCGGACCGGGAAAACGTCGCTGCCATGGGAGAGGGTCCAGCGGAAGCCATCGCGGCTGGCGGGATCCCGTTCGAGCTCAATCAGGGTGCGCATCACCGGTCCGCTCTCCACGAGCGCCTTGGCCAGTTGGGGGTTGCCGATCGTGGTGGAGATGTCCTCCTCGGTGGCGGGGAGGGTATTCACCTGTCGCACCTTGCCCACGATGCCGCCGAAACGGCCCCGCTGGTTCCACTGGGGCACCACCTCCACCGGCATGCCAGCCCGCAGTCGGCGGGCATCTGCAGGCGCGAAATAGGACACCGCCCGCAGCGGCAGCCCAGTGGGCAGGCGGCCGATCGTGCCGAGCCGCTGGCCCACGGCCACGCTCTGGCCGGCAATCACCTGCAGGTCGAGCAGCTGGCCATCGCGGTCGGCATGGAGTTGGCCCTCGTAGGCCAGACGGGCCTCCGTGACCCGGATCCGGCGCCGCAGATCGTCGATGGCATAGCGGCGTTGCAGGGCTTCGGTTTCGATGGCCAGCTTCACCTGTTGGTAAGCGGTGAGCACCTTCTTCTGCTCGATCCGCACCTGGTCGAGGTTCACGCCGGCCGTGGTGAGGCCCTGCTCGGTGCTCACCACTTCACTGGAGAGCGGCGCCACCACCTCGCGGCGGGTCAACCACTCGAGCCGCTTCAGCTTGCTGGCGTAGGTGTCGCGCAGGCTGCCGTAGCGCTCCCGATCGGCCTGGAGCTTGGCCATGGCGGTGTCCACGCTCGTCTGTTCGGTGGCCAGGCGCAGGCGATCGCGCTCGTCGAGGGCGCGGTTCTGCCGCTCCAGTTCCCGCAGGTTGGCTCCCTGCTGCTCCAGCTCCTTCTCCAGCACCGGCAGGTAGAGCTCCACCAGCACCTGGCCGCGCCGCACCCGCTCACCCACCCGGACCGGCAGGCGCCGCACCTGGCCCGCGGCACGGGCATCGAGCAGACCGGCATTGTCGGGCAGGAGCAGTACCCCCTTGCCCACCACCTCGGTGGGCACCAGCCAGAACGCCGCCCAGGCGCCCACCGCTCCGCCCATCACGGCCAGGACGACCCCCAGCTGTTGGCGGGGGCCGAGGGAGCGCAACCGAAGCGTGGATCGATCCAGCCAGCGGCGGGGGGTGCCCAGCTTGGAGTCTGTGGAATCCATCGAGCCAGCTTGCAGGGTCTTGGTCCGGTTGTCAGCCCATCAGGGGGCCGTCCGGATGGGCTGGGCGACAGGTTTCATTCTGCTACCTCACGGAAGAGGTCAACTTGGCGTAGACGTTTCGGTTGTGGTCAAGCCTGTTATCGCCCAGCAGGCAGCTGGAGGCCACCCTCGTTGAGCATCTGGATCGGGGAGCCCGGTGATCATCCTCGAACTCACCGAGATGGCCGACGAGAGTTCGGTGGGTCCGAGGCTGCTTCTCTCCCTGCTCAAGCGCCTCAAGGCGAGAGAGGGCCGTCTGGTGTTGAGCGGTCTCAATATAGATGTGCGCGAGATCTTCGACATGGCCGCCTCCTCGCCCCTGTTCGAGATCACCTCTCCCCTGGAGGAGGCGCGTTTCTGTTTTGTGCAATATGGCTTATTCAGGAGAACAGCCTCTTCAAGGTGGTAAGCATGCGCTGATTGCTGTCGTCGCCTTGGCCACGGGTCTGATCCTGCCGGTTGAGCTGATTCAAGGCTTCAGCTATGGCCACAACCTCACCACCTGATGGAATGTCTTTAGCCCCCTCGGTTTGGTGGATGTGGCGCTCACCTTCTTCACCACTTACAAGAGCCAGGGGTTGGTAGTGCCAGACCGTAGTCGCATCGCCTGCCACTATCCGCTGAACCAGCGTTTTCACGCTGCGCGCCTGGCAAGGATTAATGGAATGAGCTTGTGGCAAACAAATCGGAGGTGGTTTTTCATGTCGGGTGTGCTTACATAGCTACATGCCTTCCCACGAGCACGAACACGACCACCACCTCCACGGATCCGAGCTGTCGGAGGTGGAGCTTCGCGTGCGAGCCCTAGAGACGGTCCTGACCGAGAAGGGCTACATCGACCCAACCGTGCTCGACCCCATCATCGAGCACTACGAGACCAAGACCGGTCCCCACAATGGGGCGCGCGTGATCGCCAAGTCCTGGGCAGATCCCGCCTTCCATCAGGCGCTTCTGGCGGACGCGACCAAGGCAGTCGACGCTCTCGGACTGATTAGTTACGTTCCCGACCAGCTCATTGCGGTGGAGAACACCCCCAAGCTCCATAACATGGTCGTGTGCACGCTGTGCTCCTGCTACCCGTGGGAGATGCTCGGCCTGCCGCCGGTCTGGTACAAGTCCGCACCTTACCGCTCCCGCGTCGTTATGGACCCGCGCGGCGTGCTTGCCGACTTCGGCGTCAGCCTGCCAGCGGAGACCGAGATTCGCGTGTGGGACTCGACCGCCGAGACCCGTTTCATCGTGCTGCCGGCACGCCCTGCAGGCACCGAGGGCTGGACCGAGGGGCGGCTCGCCACTCTCGTCACCCGCGACTCCATGATCGGAACCGGCCTGCCCAAGCGGCCTGAGGAGGTCTCGCCATGAATGGCGTGCACGACATGGGCGGCATGCACAACTTCGGGAAGGTTGAACAGGACCCGAACGAACCCGTTTTCCACGCCGCCTGGGAGGGGCGCGTGGCGGCCATGTACTTCGCCATGGCTTGCACCGGCGAATGGAACATCGACATGACGCGCGCCGCGCGGGAAGGTTTGCCGGCCGCTGTCTACCTGTCGATTTCCTACTATCAGCGCTGGCTCTTAGGGCTCGAGCGTAACGCCATTGATCACGGACTCGTCGATGCTGATGAGATCGCCGCCGGCCACGCGCTGCGTCCCGGCAAGCCCGTGAAACGGATCCTGACGATGGATCATATTGACGCAGCCTTTAGGCGCGGCTCTTACAGCCGGCCGACCAACACGGAATCCCGTTTCAAGGCAGGCGACCGCGTGCGTGCCATGAATATCAACCCGCCTACCCACACACGCTTGCCGCGCTATGCGCGTGGCCGGATCGGGGTCGTGGAGGCGGTGCGCGGCTACCAAGTCTTTCCGGACTCCGTCGTGACTGGCGGTGGCGAGAATCCCCAATGGCTTTACACCGTGGTCTTCGAGGGTCGCGAGCTGTGGGGCGAGAAGGCCGACCCGAAGCTGAAGGTCTCGGTCGAAGCGTTCGAGCCGTATCTGGAGCCGGCCTGATATGACGGACAATCTGGCCGTGGGTCGCTACGCGACCGAAGCCCTGCCCAGCATTCCGCGCGATGCGGAAGGCCCCGTATTCCGGGAGCCGTGGGAGGCGCAGGCTTTCTCCATGGCGCTCGCCCTGCATCAGCGGGGCCTGTTTACTTGGCCCGAGTGGGCGGCGACACTGGCTGACGAGATCAAGCGCGCACAGGCTGCCGGCGATCCCGACACCGGCGAGACCTACTACCGTCACTGGCTCGCCGCGCTCGAACACCTCGTCGCGGAAAAGGGGATCGCGACTATGGATACGCTCGCGTGCTACCGCGACGCCTGGGACCACGCCGCAGACCGCACGCCGCACGGCAAACCGATCACACTTTCGCCGGAAGATTTCGAAGTGTAATTTCTCGATTTCTCAGCTATCTTCCCCTGATGGCTTACATCACTGCCAATGTCATCTGACAGCTGCTGAAACAGGGCGGCGAGGCTTTCTCCATTTGAGATTGAGAGCTCCATCGTCAACACCGGCCGGGCTGACAGATCATATAGCAGCAGGTCTGCTGAGAGGAGCAAGGAGCCAAGATTTCACTCTTCAAATGTTATGGAATTAGTCACTCTTCTCTTGCTGATGCTGCAGTGATAATTATCGGGACTCTGCTAAGGTTGCTGATTTGTTACTAGATAAAGTGCATGGATGTGAGCTATCGTTGCTTCCCCATGGCTTTTTGCGGTATTCGTGAACGGCATGGCCTTCAGGTCTTGGGCCGATGGCGCCATTGGCCTTGGGTGGATACATTGCCGATCAACAACACGGCAGTCGGTCGTACAAGCCATGGATCCCATACAGCTCCCGGATGCGGTTCGGTACAGCAAAGGTCTGCCGCACCAGATCGAGGCCTGGACCTGGTTGCAGGAGCAGATTCCCCCCGCCGCGCTTGCGGACTTCGCCCTTCGCTTCCGCAAGGCGCCCCCGGCTCCACCCCAGCAGGATCTGATCAACGCCGCCCAATCTGAGGCCCTCTTCGGTCGCCCGATCAGCGCCGAGCAGCTGGCGGATCTCAATGCCTGTCTGCACCGCTTCGAAATCAACACCCCCGCCAGGATTCGCCACTTTCTGGCCCAGATCGCCCATGAATCCGGTGGCCTGCGATGGCTGGAGGAACTGGCCGATGGTTGCGCCTATGAGGGGCGTCGCGATCTGGGCAACACCCAGGCCGGTGATGGCCCCCGCTTCAAGGGTGCCGGCGTGATCCAGCTCACCGGCCGGGCCAACTACGAGGCCTTCGCCCTGTTCATCGGCGACCCGGGCGTGATGGAGGGCCATGGCACTGTGGCCAGCCATTACCCCTTCACCTCGGCGGGGTTCTGGTGGCATCGCAACGCCATCAATGCCGAGGTGGACCGGGGCGCCAGCTGCCGTCGCATCTCGCGGCTGGTGAACGGCCGCGATCCCGCCCATGGCTTAGAGGAGCGCCAGAGCTACTACGCCGAGGCCCTGGGCCTGTTCCCAGATGTCGGCGCCGCGGCGAACGAGCCCACCAGCCGCCTGCTCCAGGTGCCCTATTTCTCCCAGCTGGACTCCAGTACTGAGGAGGCCCACCGCATGTGTTTCTCCTCCAGCTGCGCCATGCTCGTGGCAGCCCTCAAGCCCGGGGCGGTCCCCGGTGGGGACGATGGCTACCTGAACCTGGTGCATCAGTTCGGCGACACCACCGATGCCCAGGCCCAGATTCAGGCCCTCGACAGCCTCGGCATCCAGGCCCGCCTGGAGACCCACGCCGATTTCAGAACGATTGAGACCCAGATCGACCGGGGCGTTCCCGTTCCCTGCGGCTTCATCCACAAGGGACCGGTGGAGGCTCCCTACGGCGATGGCCACTGGCTCTGTGTGGTGGGCTACGACGCCAAGGCGGTGCTGGTGAACGATCCGAACGGTGACCTTGATCTGCTCTCCGGCGTGTATGTGAGCCGCAACGGAGCAGGCCTGGCGTATAGCCGCAGGAACTTCGGTCGCCGTTGGATGGTGGATGGGGACCACTACGCCTTCGCGCCGGGCATGGGCTGGGCCCTGATCGCCGAGCCGCCCGCGGCCTAAGGGGCTGCAAAAAACCGGGGAGCAGGTGGCTGGATCTTCGCCGCCCTCAGGGGTGGCAGTAGCCCACTTCGCCCCGAAGGGGTGGCCTGCAGGTGAGCCGCAGGGGCACCAGGATCCGATTGCCGTTGCGCAGGTTGGTGAGCACGGTGTTGCCCTGCACCAGCAGCTCCCTTCGCCAGAGCCCCCCGTAGCGATCTTCCAGGTACACCGGTTCGCCGCGGCGCCGCGCCGGACGCTCGCGGTAGGTCATGCGCAGTCCGTCCTTCCAGACGATGCGCAGCCCTTGAGCGAGCTGTTCATCGCGGCAGCCGATCGTCTCCCCGTTGTAGGCGCAGTCCTTCCAGGTATCGCGGGCGATCTGGGGAAGCGGCGGAGCGGGCGGATGCGGTGAGGTCGCGCCGGGGCTGGTCGGTGCGGCGCCGGGCGGCGGGCCCGCCACCGGGGCAGGAGCCGCGTGGAGCAGGGGGAGCCAGCCGCCGATCCCGATTCCGATTCCAATCCCGATTCCGGCCCTGACCCCGATCGCGACCATTCGGCGAGAGTTCATTGGCCTGGATGGTGCAGGTCGTGAAGCTGCTGGAACGGGAACGGCCATCGCTGGGGGGCGGACGCCCAAATCATGGGCCACCTCATTGAGCGGCGATCACCAGAGCTCAGCGGCAGGATCCGGATGGCTGAGATTGCGGCCACAAGAGCCTGATCGCCGGGGGACCGACGCAACGCTCGCATCGCGGCGCGATCCGGCCGGCAATAACCAACCAACGTCCGACTCAGGCGGCGGCCCTAACGTCGCCCCATGCGCCTGCTCCACACCTCCGACTGGCACCTCGGGCGCAGTTTCCACGGGGCCTCCCTGCTCGAGGAGCAGGCCGAGGCCCTCGATCGCATCGTGGAGCTGTCCCGCGAGGGGGAGGTGGACCTGGTGGTGATCGCCGGCGACCTCTACGACCGCGCCATCCCGCCGGCGGAGGCGGTGTCGCTGTTCACCCACACCCTGGCTCGGCTGCGAAGGGCTGGGATCGCGGTGGTGGCGATCGCCGGTAACCATGATTCCCACGTGCGCGTCTCGGTCTACGACCAGCTGCTCACCGACCTGGGGGTGACGATCCGCGGCGCCGTGACCCGCGCCGGTGAGCCGGTGCTGGTGCAGCCCGGCGACGGCGGCGCCCCGGTGGCGGTCTACCCGTTGCCCTACCTGGAACCGATGGTGGATGGGCCACGGCTGCTGATCCGGCTGGAGGAGGAGGGGGCGGGTTCGGACCCCGAAGCGGCCGGGGCACCGGAGCCCCCCCCGGCGCGCTTCAGCCATGAGGCCACCACCCGCCTGGCCCTCGCGCGAATCCGCCGCGACCTCAGCAAGCGGCCCGGCACCCGCTCGGTGCTGGTGGCCCACACCTTCGTGGCGGGAGGGCAGGGTTCCGATTCCGAACGGGAACTGAGCGTGGGCCAGGTGGATCGGGTGAGCGTGGAGGCCTTCGCCGGCTTCGATTACGTGGCCCTGGGCCATCTGCATGGCTCCCAGCAGCTGGATGGGCCCCGGCTGGCCTACAGCGGAACGCCCCTGCCCTATTCGTTCTCCGAGGAGCGACACCGCAAGTCGGTGCGGATCGTGGACCTGGCCGCCGATGGCAGCCCGTCGGTGGAGGTGGTGCCCCTCGGCGTGGGCCGGAGCCTGCAGACCCTCGAAGGCACCCTGGCCAGGCTCTGCAGCGACCCGGCCTTCGAGGCGGCGCGGCAGGCCCGGGTGCGGGCGATCCTCACCGATGAGGCCTTGCCACTTCAGGCTATGGCCCGGCTGCGGGAGCGCTTTCCCCACGCGGTGGAGCTGCGCCATCAGCCACCGGCGGTGGAACGCTCCAGCGGCGACGAGCGCAGCCGGCGGATCCGGGAGGCCCGCTCACCCCTGGAGTTGGCCGGCCTCTTCCTGGCCGACCAGCAGGGCCGACCGGCCACCGTCGACGAGCTGGACCTGCTGCGCCAGGCCCTTGAGGTCGCCGGCCGCGGGGGGGAACGGTGAAACCCCACCACCTGGTGATCGAGGCCTTCGGTCCCTATGCCGAGCGGGTGGCCATCGACTTCGACGCCCTCAGCGACGAGGGCCTTTTTCTGATCCATGGCAGCACCGGCGCCGGCAAAACCTTTCTGCTCGATGCGATGAGCTTCGCCCTTTATGGCGAGGTTTCAGGGGAGCGGGGCGTGAAGGGCCTCCGCTCCGACCACGCCCCGCCCCAGGCCACGCCACGGGTGGAGCTTGATTTCTCCGCCGGTGGCGCCCGTTACCGGGTGGAGCGCACGCCCCCATACACCGCCACCAAGCAGCGGGGGAGCGGCACCACCGAGAAACTGGCGGCGGCCGCCCTGTTCCGGGTGCAGGGAACGGAGCAGCAGCCCGTAGCCACCCGCACCAGCGAGGTCACGCGGGAGGTGGAGAGGATCGTGGGGCTGAACGCGGCCCAGTTCCGCCAGGTGATCCTGTTGCCCCAGGGCCGCTTTGCCGAGGTGCTGCGGGCCAAGGCTGAGGAGCGGGAAGCTCTGCTGAAGACCCTCTTTGAAACGGTGATCCACGAGCGGGCCGGCAGCTGGCTGGAGGACCAGGCCCGTACGGCCCTTCGTGCGATCGAGGAGCAGAAGCGCCATCTCGCCTGGCTGCGGGAGCAGGCCGCCCAGGAATGGCTGCCCTTCGCCCACAATGAGCCTGCCGGGGGCGCTGCTGCCACCGGTGGCGATGGTGTCGATGACCTCTTCAGTGCACCAGCCGACGCCCAGGCCAGCGCAGCGCTGAACCCCAGCATCAGCGACACGGTTCCACCTGTCATCCAGGCCTGCAGCCCTGCGTCCACCGAGCCCGGCATGCCCACCGACCAGGCCGGCCTGGATCGGCTGCTGGAGCGGATCCGTCGGGTGGTGGCCGGCTGCGAGGAGGCCCGGCGTCGGACCAGCGAAGCGCTGGATCAGGCCCAGCGGCACCGCGCTGCGGTGGTGCAGGCGGCGGACCGCTTCGATCGCCGTGCCGCGGCCCGGAGCCAACTGGCGGTGCTCGAACCCCAGCAGCCCGCGATCGAAGCCCTGGCCCTGCAGTTGGCCGCTGCCGACCGCGCCGAAGCGCTGCGGCCCAGCCTGGAGGCTGAGCGGGCGGCCCACCGGGACCTTCAAGACCTGGAGCACCGCCTGCGGCGGGAACTGGAGCGGGCGGCGGCGGTGCGGGATGGGGCCCGGGGCCTGCCGGATACGGTGGTAGCCCTCGGCCTGCTGAGCCTCCCGGAGAGCGCCGATCTACAACGCGCCCGAACGGCCCTGGCCACCCGGCGGGTGGAGGTGGAGGGCCTGGCCCGCCAGGCCGAGGAGGCCCGCCTGGCTCGGGAACGGGCCGCCCAGGCCCTGGCGCTGCAGCAGCGGGCCCAGACGGAGATGGAGCAGGCGCAGCGGCAGCTCCAGCTGCTGAGGGATCAGCGGCTCTCCGCCGAGGCGACGCTGCAGGCAGCCCGCTCGGCCGCCGATCGCCTGGACGGCCTCACCCAGGCGAAGGACTCCCTGGCCGCGCGGGCCCTGGCGAGCCGTCAGGTGCGCAAGGGCCGCCGGCTCGAAGGCGAGGCGATCGAAACCCGGCGCGCCGCCGAGCAACGGCTGCGGCTGGCCACCACCGCGCTCAAAACGCTGCGCGATCGCCAGTTGGCGGGCATGGCGGCGCGGCTGGCCAACGACCTCAGCGCCGGGACCCCCTGCCCCGTCTGCGGCTCCAGCCACCACCCCCAACCCGCCCAGAGCGCCGCCGACGCGGTGCACGCGGGCCAGATTGAGGCCGCCGAAGCGGCCCTGAGCCAGGCCAGCCAAGAGCAGCAGGCCGCCGTGCTGCATCTCGCCGACATCCGCGTCCGGCTGGAGGCCGTGATGGAGAAGGCGGGAGCGGCGGCCGAGGATCCGGCGGCGGCCGTCGCTGCTGCCGAGCAGGCGGAGCAGGCCCTCACCGCCACACGGCAGCAGGCCGAGCAGCTGCCGCAGCTGGAGCGGAGCCTCGCGGCGCAGGCCCGGCAGATCATCACCCTGGAGACCTCCCAGCAGGCCGCCACCACCACCGCGGCGGTGCAGGAGCGCAGCGCTGCCGACGACAGCCGACGGGCCCTGGAGTTGGGGGCTGCCGTGGCGGCCGAGCTGGGCGAGGGGGTGGCGCCCCGCCAGCTCCTGGACAGCCTGAACGCGGTGGAGGAGGCCCTCGAGACCCTGTCCCGCTCCAGCGAAGCCGCCGCCCGGCTGCGCACCCGCCAGGAGCAGGCGGCTGCCCGTTTGGAGCAGGACCTGGAGGCCGCTGGTATCGCCGACGCGGCGGCCCTGGCGGCGGCCCTGCGCAGCGACAACGAGCGCACGGACTGGCGGCGGAGGATCGAGACCTTCCACGGGGTGCTGACCAGCCAGTGGGCGATCCTGGCCGCCCCAGACCTGCAGGAGCTGCCCGAGCAGAGGCCCGATACGGCCGCCGCCGAGGCCGCCGAAGCCTCCGCCGACGGGGAGCGCACTTCCGCCGTGGAACGCCATAGCGAGGCCCGCGGCGCCGAGGACGACATTCACCGCCTGTCTGAAGAGCACCGACGGCTGGCCGCCCTGTTGGCGGACCAGCAGGCCCGGGCCGAACAGATCGCCGCCGTGGCCGACCGCTGCCAGGGGAAGCTGCACCCCTACATCTCCCTGCAACGCTGGGTGCTCTCGGCCTACCTCGACGACATCTGCACCTACGCCAACCAGCGTCTCGACCTGATGACCTCGGGGCGTTACCAGCTGCGGCTCACCGATGCCGGCGGCCGTGGCGGCCGCAACGCCGGTCTCAACCTGCGGGTGCGCGATGCCTTCACCGGCGAGGAGCGGGAGGTGACCAGCCTCTCGGGGGGGGAAACCTTCCAGGCCTCCCTGGCCCTGGCCCTGGGGGTGGCGGACACGGTGCAGGCCCACTCCGGCGGCGTGCACCTCGATGCCCTGTTTGTGGACGAGGGCTTCGGCAGCCTCGATCCCGACAACCTCCAGCTGGCGATGGATGAACTCGATCGCCTGCGGGAGGGGGGCCGCCTGATCGGGGTGATCAGCCATGTGGCAGGCCTGCGGGAGCGGATCCGCAGCGGCATCGAGGTGATCGCCAGCGATCAGGGCTCCACCCTGCGGGTGGGCCGCACGGCCCTGCCATGACCGTTCGCCGCCCATCAGCGGCGGGATAGGGACTTCCTGCCGGGCAGGATCAGGCCCCTTGCGGGCGATGGCTAATCCGTGGAGATCCCCTCTGGGCAAGTCCTTACAGGTTTCACAATCGTTGTTGCCGGCGTGTTCACTCGGACTCGATGGAGCAACGGCTGGGTCAGGGCTTGGGAGCCGATGACCTGGCAGCGCTAGCGATGCCCTTCTGGCTTGGTGCCGTCCGGGATCACGGCAGCGCGCTGACCTCGGCGGAAATCCCAGGGGCGGGTGACGCCACCCTCCACTTGCCACACGCCATAGCGGTGGCGACTGGCCCGGAACTCGGCCTCCAGGTACTCCCTGGCGTCACAGGCATCCAGGAAGCGGCGGTAGGCGAAGGCCTGGCCGTCTTCCACCATCACCAGGTTGATGTTGATCTCGCCGATCACCTCCGCCACCATGCGGCCGTAGCGGTCGATGGTTTTGGGTTGGAGTGTCACCTCCTGGCCGACCCGGAGCCGCTGCTGCAGGTAGCGGCGGGCCGCTATCCCGTAGGGAGCCTGGGCGATCTCCGGGGCATCGATGCAGGCCAGGCGCACCGTGAGGGTCCGACCGCCCTGGCGCACCCGGATGGAATCGCCATCACCGATTGAGAGCACCACGGCGCGCAGGGACTGGGCGCTTGCCGGCGCCATCACAAGCTGGGTCAGAGGCGGCGTCAGAGGCACCATCAGGCCCAGCAATAGAGCCAGCACAGGCCTTGCCATCGCTGGAGTCTGCCCCGGCCCGGGTTCAGGACAGCCGGCCAGCGCCCCAATAGCGGGGTTTCA
>Ga0209088_10000650_pt1 | contig 24034 bp, 20 predicted proteins | sample S_140625_EF_Meta_FD_187324 | JGI IMG/M metagenome (GOLD analysis project Ga0209088, IMG submission 187324) | Freshwater microbial communities from Lake Simoncouche, Canada to study carbon cycling - S_140625_EF_MetaG (SPAdes) (version 2) | ecosystem: Environmental > Aquatic > Freshwater > Lake ... | reverse complement strand
ACCTTCGTGCTTTTAAAACTGCTGCTGATCGTGAAATCGGATTAGTTGAACAAGTAACAACGCCGCTACTTCGCCAAAAAGGTTCTGAGTCAAAGGCCAGAGCTGAAGAGGTTGAACGTGAGTTAGCATCACTATCAATTAGATTGCATGCTTCTCTTGTTCGCGCCGGCTTGCACCGCGCTAAATAATCTTTAATGAAAAATTACCACCCGGTTGAGGTGATGGGTGTTCGGGTTGAAATGCCTTCCAATCAGCCAATTGTTTTATTAAAAGAATTAGATGGAGTTAGGTATCTGCCAATTTGGCTAGGAGCAGTTGAAGCCACAGCTATCGCCTTTGCTCAACAAGAGGTTTCACCGCCTCGGCCATTAACTCATGACCTATTTAAAGATGTGCTGATGCAATTAGGCGCCAAATTAGACAATGTGTACCTGACTGAATTAAAGGATGGCGTCTTTTATGCCCAATTAAACTTCGAAGAAGGACCAGCTATATCGGCCCGGCCAAGTGATGCAATTGCACTTGCCCTAAGAATTGGTGCTCCCATCTTGGCGAGTGAGGATTTACTGGCAGAGGCTGGGATTGAGATCCCGGATCAGGCCGAAGACGAAGTTGAACGATTCAAGGAGTTTTTAGACCAGATAAATCCAGAAGATTTTCTAGGATAAGTCCAACCCTCAACCTTGGGTTAAAGTATTTCGTGTCGCTCATAGGCTCACCAAGCGGCATATTCTACAATTAAGCCTTCCCCATAGAATTGAGTCCCCATGAACACCTCATCAGATATCGGTTACCGCGGAGCAACCGCATGTGTTGCGGCTGGCATTTCATATCGCCAATTAGATTATTGGGCTCGCACCGGTTTAGTTGAACCAGGTGTTAGAGGAGCTGCAGGTTCTGGTTCACAGAGGCTTTATAGTTTCCGCGATATTTTGGTATTAAAAATTGTTAAACGTCTCTTAGATACTGGTGTTTCATTGCAAAATATTAGAACTGCGGTTGAACATCTTCGCGTTCGCGGTGTTTCAGATCTAGAAAGCATAACTTTAATGAGTGATGGCGCATCAATCTATGAATGCACCAGCCCAGATGAGATTGTTGATCTACTTCAAGGTGGCCAAGGTGTATTTGGAATCGCAATTGGCAAGGTTTGGAGTGAGGTTGAAGGATCACTTTCAACGCTGCAAGGAGAGAACCTTATCGATGGCAGTCTTGTGGTTAGTGGTGAAAGTAACGATGAATTGGCCCAACGCAGAAAGCTTAAAGGCGCTTAAGCAATACAATTCTTCCCTCGTATAGTTTGATTGGGGGAGGCATGTCATACAGATCTGATTTTGTCGATCGCCATATTGGTCCCAATCACTATCAAGTACAAACAATGTTACTTGAGTTGGGATTTAAGGATTTAGATTCATTTATTTCTTCCGTTGTGCCACAAAATATCCATATCAAAGGTGAGATTGAAAAAAGTATTCCAACTGGTATTTCTGAGGTTGAAGCACTTGCTGAGATTAAAGAGATCGCTCTTAAGAATCGGGTAATGAAATCATTAATCGGTTCTGGTTACTACGGGACAATAACGCCAGCAGTAATTTTGCGAAATGTGTTAGAAAATCCGGGCTGGTATACCGCATACACTCCTTACCAACCAGAGATAAGTCAAGGAAGATTAGAAGCAATATTTGCATTTCAAACTGCGGTTGCTGACCTTACTGGTTTACCAATCTCAAATGCTTCTATGCTCGACGAAGCAACTGCTGCAGCTGAAGCAATGACATTAGCAAGACGAGTTTGGCAAGGAAGTGATGATGCAGCATTTGTAATCGATAAAAACTTACATCCTCATGTTAAAGATGTTATTAAAACTCGAGCTAAACCATTAAAAATAAAGGTTATTGATAGTGATTTTGCTGAAGCTAAATTTGAATCTGAAATATTTGCTGCTGTTATTGCTTATCCGGAATCAACTGGAAGAGTGAAAGATCTAGCCAATATTGTGAGAAATATTCAACAATCGGGTGCCCTTGCAATAGTTGATTGTGATCTACTGGCCCTAACACTCTTTAAATCACCAGGGGAGTACGGCGCAGATATCGCAGTAGGTTCAGCACAAAGATTTGGTGTTCCAGTCGGTTTTGGCGGACCACATGCTGGGTTTATGGCAGTTAGAAATGGTTTAGAAAGATCATTGCCTGGACGTTTAGTTGGCCAATCAGTGGATTCGCACGGTAATTTAGCTTTCAGATTAGCATTACAAACTCGAGAACAACATATTAGAAGAGATAAAGCAACCTCAAATATCTGTACCGCCCAGGTACTACTTGCAGTAATCTCAGCTTTCTATGCAATGTGGCATGGACCAGAGGGTTTAAAAGCGATCGCGGAGCGCATTCAAAGCTTTGCATATAACTTAAGGTCAGCTGCTAAAGATGGCGGCTTTGCTGTTGGTGAGTATGAAATTTTTGATACCGTGCTCATGAAAACACCTAAGGCAGAAGAGTTTTCGAAAAAAGCAGTTGAAAACGGTTTCAATTTTAGATTAATTTCAAAGGATGAGATTTCCGTAAGTTTTGATGAAACTACCACTGCAGAAGAGTTTGCAGTAATCCTAAAAATTTTAGGATTGAAATCTGTTAAATACGACTCAGGCAGTTCAACCATTGCCAGGGGGAGTAGCTACTTAACTCATCCACTTTTTAACACCTACCATTCTGAAACTTCCATGCTCAGATATATAAGATCATTATCTGATCGCGACTTAGCACTGGATCGAACAATGATTCCACTTGGTTCATGCACGATGAAATTAAATGCCACATCGGAGATGATTCCAGTAACTTGGCCAGAATTTAACTCGATACATCCATTTGCACCTGTTGATCAATCCGCTGGCTATACGCAATTAATCAAGCTGTTAAGTAATTGGCTAACCACAGTAACTGGTTACGACGCCGTATCGCTACAACCAAATGCCGGATCACAGGGTGAGTTTGCTGGTTTATTAGCTATTAGAAACTACTTAGATAGCAAAGGTGAGAGTGCGAGAGATATTTGCTTAATTCCGTCTAGTGCGCATGGCACAAACGCAGCAAGTGCAGTTATGGCAGGAATGAAAGTTATTGTAATTGCCTGTGATGAGGATGGAAATGTGAGTCTTTCTGATCTAAAAGCAAAAATATCCGAATACAGATCTAATCTTGCAGCATTAATGGTTACCTATCCGTCAACTCATGGAGTATTTGAATCAGCAATCTCTGAGATTTGCGAATTAATTCATGAAGCTGGTGGTCAGGTTTATGTTGATGGCGCAAATTTAAATGCCTTGGTTGGAGTTGCTAAGCCCGGAAAATTTGGGGCTGATGTTTCACATTTGAACCTACATAAAACATTTTGTATTCCACATGGTGGTGGGGGACCAGGAGTTGGTCCAGTAATTGCACGTTCACATCTTGCGCCATTTTTGCCAAATCATCCGGCAAATCCTGCAGCCGGTCCGGCGACTGGGCCTGGGCCAGTTTCTAGTTCACCTTTTGGTTCAGCTTCGATTTTGCCAATCTCATGGATGTATATCCGCATGATGGGTGGCTCTGGCTTAACTAAAGCAACTGAAGTTGCAATACTTTCAGCAAATTACTTAGCTAAAAAGATAGATCCATTATTTCCGGTTCTATACCGTGGTCAAAATGGGCATATTGCGCATGAATGTATTATCGATATTCGCGAAATAACCAAAAATACTGGCGTAACTGTTGACGATATTGCAAAAAGATTAATGGATCATGGTTTCCATGCGCCAACAGTGAGTTTTCCAGTAGCCGGAACCATGATGATTGAACCAACTGAATCTGAAGATATAAGGGAGTTAGATAGATTTTTAGCTGCAATGGAGAGTATCCGCAGTGAAATATCTGATGTTGAAGCGGGCAAAATAACTGTTGAAGACTCACCGCTTCGCCATTCACCACACACAATGGGTGATCTGGTAAGTGAGGATTGGGATCGAAAGTACTCAAGAAAAGTTGCTGCATTTCCAACTGGTGAAGATGTTGGAATTGGTAGAAGCGGAAAGTATTTACCAACCGTAGGACGAATTGATGGCGTTTATGGGGATAGAAATCTAGTGTGCAGTTGTTTGCCGATCGAGGAGTTAGCCTCCAACTAGATCTTTTCTACTTTACATAATGTAGATTATCGGCGTACGAATATACGCTTAAAACCATACTTATTCACGGTTATTAACGTTTCCAGGATGATCAGAAAGCTCATTTTCGAATACCCATTTACACGTTCAACAAATGTTATTGGCACCTGTTTTATTTCAAAACCAGATTCAATAGCTTTATATGCCATCTCGATTTGGAAACCATATCCTCTAGTTTTAATCTCGTTAAAGTTTATTTGCTCCAGTAGCTCTCTAGGTAATACCCGAAAACCTGAAGTTAAATCTTGATATGGCATTTTTAGAATAAAGGATGCGTACCAGGTTCCAAATCTAGAAATAAGTCTTCGTCTAGCCGGCCAATTGACGACTGACCCTCCGGGCATCCATCTTGTTCCGATAACCAAACTTTTCTCATTAGCCGCATGCAAAAGGTCAATCAACTGTTCAGGTTGGTGGCTTAAATCGGCATCCATTTCAACGAAATAATCATAATTGCCAGTTAATCCTTGTTTAAAACCAGCCAAATAAGCGGGTCCCAAACCAATTTTTTTAGCTCTTATCAATACTTTTAAACCTTCGATAGTCACAGATTTCGCAATTTGTGCGGTTCCATCCGGTGAATTGTCGTCAATAATCAAAAAATCCAACTTATATTCTTTAGAAAAATTACTTCTTGCTACGTCCAATCTGATTAATAACTGTTGGATGTTTTCAGATTCGTTGTAAGTTGGAATAATTACAAGGACATTGTTCATGCAGGAATTCTTCTTCTCAAGGTTAAAATGATGAGTAACCAAATAATACTTATACCTTCTAGATACTTTCCAATTACCTGAGTCATTGTTTTACCCTGCGTAGAAGTAATGGTATCGATCAAAGTTGCTGAATCAAATTTAGGCAACTGACTATCTATCCGACCTCTATTATCAATAAATGAAGTAACACCTGTTGTTGAAACGTACGGAATAAACCTACCCGTTTCAAGAGCTCTTACTTTTGCGATATTCAACTGTTGATCTAGTTGGGGTGTATCACCAAAAGTTGCATTATTAGTTTGTACAATTAAGAAATCCCCCGAAATCTGATCTCTAAATGAATCATTCAACAATTCATAACAGATAAGTGTTTGAAAACTTAAGCCATTTACTGAAAAAACATGGTCATCTGTTCCGCCAGCAAAATCTGTTACATCATTCGCATAACTTGAAAACTTCGTAGCTATATCTCGTAACGGAATATACTCACCAAATGGTGTTAAATATCGCTTGGTGTAGATTTGTTGCATATTTGGGTTTAACAGAATCGATTGATTTCTTAAACCAGCTGTTGATTTCGTTACTCCCCCAAGCAAAATCGGAGTTTTTAGATCAGTTGAGATTTGAATGATTTTACTTGCCACACTTGGTGAAGTATTGATATCAACATCAACAGCATTTTCAGGCCAAATTACAAGTTTTACATCGTTTGGCTTTATCGATTTAGCCGTTTGTGAAAGGTGACGATTAAATACTTCCATGGGTTTCGCATTGAAATCTAAACCCAGATTAGAAACTCCACCTTGTATGAGTGCAATTTTCACATTGGGCCCGCTACTAACAGAGTTGGGAACAAACGCAGAGAGTGCAACCAAAATGAGCAAAATAGCTGCCGTAATTAATGTTCTACTAGCTGAAATTGCGGCAATAAAGAAGGCAACCAGCACTACTCCCCCAATTTTATAGAAACTAGATAATGGGGAGTCAACCTGGGTGAAACTAATACGAGTCCACCCGAACCCAGTGAATGGGATAGTTCTAAGTAACAATTCGACTATTACAAGAGATGTCGCAAACGCAAATTGGTTGTATCGTTTAGATTTTCCGACAAAATAAGCAGGCAGAATAAAAAATGTTGCCTGGCAGCAGCCAAGAACTAACCATGGCAGGCTACCAACATATATACCAGTCCAATGTTGAACAACTAAGATCTGTGAAAGACCAAATAAATAAGAAATTAGAATGCTAGATCCAAGTCGTGCACGTAATAAAAGAAAATACCACCCAGCAAAACCTGCAAATGCCGATGGCCAAAAAGAAACAGGTTCAAAAGCTGTAGAAGTTATTAACCCGAACACAACTGCTAGCAAATACTTCACTTAGTTCCACCCCAGAGCACTAATTATTCGATCAATGCTTGCACCTAATCCGTATTCGTTTTTTAGGTCCTCAATTTTTTTCATAGATTTTGGTTGCTTAGGAATGCCGATTTGCATCTCTGGTATAGCGACATCGAGGGCGCAACTGACTAATTTGGGAGCTATTGCAGCATAGTCTGCACTTTCCAATAATTTTTTACGAATATTTGTGGTCAATCGTTCATCACCTTTTCGTGCTGCTTTCATTACGTCAACAAGTGATGAGAATTGATTGGCAATATTTGCAGCTCCTTTTTCTCCGATTCCACGGATTCCAGGCAATCCGTCCGATGAATCACCACGGATCATCGCAAATAGTGCATACCGATCACCAGGTATTTGGTATTTATCTGCAATCCACTTTAAATCTACTAAATCATGATTTGAGATACCTTTTGCAAGGTAGACGATTTTCACATCCCGCTTGTCATCTGCCAGTTGGAATAGATCTCTGTCGCCCGTAACGATTCGAATCGGCCCTTGTTGTTTAACACTGAATGTAGCCATTAAATCATCAGCTTCATAATCATCAACGCCAACCATTGCTATGCCAAGAGCATCAATAACGTCTAGTAAAATCGGTATCTGCGGACTTAAAGTATCTGGCTCGTCTTCTTCGCCTTCTTCATCGATTCGATTAAGTTTGTAATCTGGAAAAAGTTCTACACGCCAAGATGGTCGCCAGTCTCCTTCTAAACAAGCCACTAAACGGTCAGGTTTGTATTTAACAAGCAATCTTGAAGTCATATCTAAATAACCTCTAATTGCATTAACTGGTAATCCGGAGGGAGAGACTAAAGTGTCTGGCATACCGAAGTAAGCACGATACCAAAGTGATGCACTATCTAAAAGCATAAGTGTCATACAGCTGCCCCAGCGTATGCAATAACTCCTCGATCAATTTTTGTCAGAGCCTGGTCTATTACTTCTTGCAGCTGTGGCGCAGCAGCTCTTAACTGTCTTAACAAATCAATAATTTGCTTCATGTTTCTAACGAAATCACCAACAGTTAATTCACTACCTTTTAATATTGATGTTAAGGACTGCCCACTTGCCCACCTATTTGATGCCCAACAAAAACCAAAATCTGGCGCCCGCATAGTTTCAAGATTTAAATCACTCTCTGCATCATAAATCTTTCCATAAATTTTAGAAATTGTTGCTAGTGCGATCTGAACATCACCTCTGGGAACTTTTGTAACCTCTTCATTTCTTGACTCATACACACAACTTGATATTACTGAAACTAGGTCGGCAGGTGTGAGCGTATCAAAAACACCCGCTTGAATAGATTCAGCGATAAGCAAATCTGTTTCACCGTATATTTTCGCTAACATCTTTCCAGATTTTGCTATCTCATCATTATTTATATAACCAAATTTATCTAAAATCACCTTAATCCGATCAAATCTCTTTGCAATTACATTAGTTCTGCTATTAATCCGCTCAGTTAAACCATCAATTTCGCGCTGTAGGCGTTGGGCACGCTCTGCTAATCGAGAGTGATTTTCGCGATCTGGACATCCATTTGATGGGTGAGCCTTTATTCTTTTACGAATGCTGCCAATTTCTTCTTCAATTTCAATGCGTTTCTTTCTATTTTTTCGACTATCAGTTTCAAGTTTCTTAATATCTGCCCGCATCTGCGCATATTGCGCAAAATCACCAAGGTGACATTTTGCCTCAGTAAGAAGAGCATCACGAGCAATTTCGTTTTTGCGGATCTGCTTAGCCAAACCCACAACTGCCTTATCGGCTTGAAATTGTGCAAGTGAAGACTCAAGGGAAGTTCTAGCCCGAGCTGAACCAAATTGGGATATTAAATTAATACTCATGTTGTATGTCGGCTTGAATGAACTTTTTAGTGGATATGTACGAGTAGAGGCCAGGCCACCAACCGAGGTTGAATCTAAATCAGTGTTCCACAAAATTACTGCATTGCCTTCAATATCAATTCCCCGTCGCCCGGCTCGGCCAGTTAATTGCGTGTATTCACCTGGTGAGATTGCCACATGGCCTTCACCATTCCATTTACTTAACTTCTCAAGCACCACAGTCCGTGCTGGCATATTAATTCCTAGCGCCAAAGTTTCAGTTGCAAAAACTGCTTTAACAAGCCCTCTTTGGAACAACTCCTCAACTGTGACTTTGAATGCTGGTAACAAACCGGCATGGTGAGCAGAGATACCTCGCTCTAGTGCATCCGCCCATTCATAGTAGCCAAGTACAACTAAATCTTCTTCAGCAAGATTTTTCATATTCTTAGCTATAACAGCACGAATTTCTGATCTTTCTTGAGAATTAGTCAATCTCAAGCCGGCTGCTAAGCATTGTCTAACTGCAGCATCACAATTGTTTCTAGAAAAGATAAATGTAATTGCTGGCAGTAATCCTTCTCTATCAAGTTTTTCCACTATTTCTGAGCGCGAAAGAGGTTTTGGGCCCTTTGACTTATCTCGCCAATTTCCTCTAACTTGTCGGTAAGAATCTCTTTCTAATCGTGTTAGCTCAGGATTTAATTTTTGATTTTCGCCGAATAAATCAAGCAGACGATTTCCAAAAAGTACATGTTGATACAGTGGAACCGGTCTAATTTCACTAACAATTACCTCAGTATCGCCCCGGACTGTTTGTAACCATTCACCAAACTCCTCAGCATTAGAAACAGTTGCAGAGAGTGAAATGATCTGTACTGCATCGGAAAGATGTATCAAAATCTCTTCCCAAACCGCTCCCCTAAATTTATCGGCTAAATAGTGGACTTCGTCCATTACTACATATTTAAGATCATTTATGGTTTGCGAATTGGCATAGATCATATTTCTTAGAACTTCTGTCGTCATAATTACTATTTGCGCCTCTGAATTAATCGATGTATCACCAGTTAAGAGCCCAATTTTAGTTTCACCATACTTTAAAACTAACTCAGAGTATTTTTGATTAGATAATGCCTTTATCGGCGTCGTATAGAAACACTTTCCACCACTATTTATCACCAAGTCCACTGCGAACTCGCCAATAATTGTCTTACCAGCACCAGTTGGTGCAGCAACTAACACTCCCTTACCGCTCTCAAGTGCATGACAAGCGTTGATCTGAAATTCATCTAATTCGAATGGAAAACCCTCGGCAAATTTTCTAGTTTTAGGAAATTTGCCATTAGCTTTGACGCGAGCATAACTTTCAGAAGGGGAAAGAGTCATGGCGCAAGCCATGTTGTAAGAGCATTTGGAACATTTGTAATTTCAAGAGGCAACTGGGATACAAACTCTCCATCTGCATAAGAAACAGTTGGGCCAGATATTTTCACATACTTGCCCTTATATACATCTATTTTTGGGTGTGGAATGTGGTTACCTCTAAATACTTTTGGAAAAATTGTTAGTAGCACAATTTTTGTGACAGGCCTTACGATTAAAATATCAAATATCCCATCTGAGTTGGATGCTCCAGGACATATCCTCATGCCTCCACCATAACTCTCACCATTGGCAACAGCTAACAACATTGCATTTAGCTCAATAGTTCTTCCATCAATTTCAACCTTATAAGGTATTGATTTAAATCTCGAAAGAATCAAAATTGTCGCAATAGTATATTTTGATTTACCTCGGGGCCAAGCCATTCTGTTTGCTAGCGAATTAACAATTGCATCAAATCCTGTACTTAAAACTTGTACGAACCATTTGGACCCATCCGCCGATACTGCTTTGCCAAGATCAATTTTTGTAGGTTCTGATTTAGAAATTATTGAAAAAATCTCGTTAACTGATTTGCCATTAAACCCAGTAGCCCTTGCAAAGTCATTGCCAGTTCCGGACGGAATTACTCCAAGGCAGATCGGTTTCTCGGCCACCATCTGCAGACATAGATTAACTAAGCCATCCCCACCAACTGCAATTAGGTAGTTATAACGATTAGTTTGAATCTCTTTTTCCAGCAAGAACTTCGTTTCTGTAAAAGTGTGACAATCGATGAGCTTGTTCTCTAGACCACTGTTTGATAACAATTTAATTAGATCACGAGCAAGGGTGCTTCCCTTTCCCTTGCCTGCACTTGAGTTACAAACTACCAGCCACATTATATTTCTTCAGGTTCATTAATTGCGGATAGGCCCGTTTCATCAATATCTTTTCTATTTCGCCTTTTATCAACAAGGAGTGCAAAAATGCCACTAGCAAAATACAATAAACACAGAGGAATAGCTAGTAACGTCATAGTGATTGGATCTGGCGTAGGCGTGAAGGATGCAGTAAAAACAAAGCACAAAAATACTGCAAGACGCCATGGCTTTAGAATTGCTTTGCCAGATAAAACACCTAACAGGTTAAGCGCCACTAGAAATAGTGGCAAAATGAATGCAATACCAAATATAAGAATAAGCCTCAGAACAAAATCAAGATACTCATCAAAACGAATAAGATTTCCAAGATTATTAGGTGTGAATCCAAGCAAAACATCTACTGCGTGCGGAAGAATTAAATATGCAAGATAGGCTCCGCACGAAAATAAAGGGGTTGCGACAGATACAAATGCGATGGTGACTCTTCGCTCCTTCTTGTGCAAAGCAGGAGTTATGAATGCCCAGATTTGATAAATCCATACGGGTGCGGAAAATATCAAGCCGGACAGTAATGCGATTTTAACTTGTAAATTGAACGGGCCAAGAATTCCATTTACATATAAATCACCACAGCTATTCAAATTTGGAGTTGCGGAGACTCCAATGTCGCAAAATGGCATTGTGAGCAAACGGATTATTTTCTGATAATAAATCCAGCCGAGAATAGAACCGAGCAGTACAGCAAAAGTAGATTTGATTAATCGGTCTCGAAACTCACGAACGTGATCTAGCAGTGGCATTTTGTCGCCACGGCGCTTACTCATAAGAATTACTTATCAGAGCTTGGATCTGATTTTTTATCCTCTGCTGAGTCCTCTTTGTTCATCTCCCTTACTTCACTCTTGAAGATGCGGAGTGATCTACCCAAGGATCTAGCTGAATCTGGTAATCGCTTGGATCCAAAGAGCACAACAAAAACAACTGCTAAAACAAGTAAATGCCAAGGTTTAAGTGAGTTCATGGATAAATCCTACCCTAAATACGAAACTAAGCCTGATATAGGGCTAGGACGGTATTAGCGGACTCAAGCAGTTCGTTGGCTAGCAGACTTGGAGACGAAATAGATATTCCTGGAGCATTACTTAGAATACTCCGCTTTAGCCACTCTAGATTGCTTATTTGAATATGAACTTCAAATCTATCCCCTAACTCTTTCGAAGCAGAAATTATTGATGAATTTCGCTCAATGAAACTTCGATGAGATTTTCTTACATCTAAAACTACTTCAAATGATTTTGCTGGCTCACTAATACTCACATGCTCTTTAAAATCAACAATTTTACAATTCTCAATTAAGTCCACCTTGAAAACACGATCGGACCTGACCTCTAGATCAAAGGCGGATAAATAGAGGTTGCCGTTAAGAAAGTAGATACGCTGAGGGTCTACAACTCTGTTTGTCTTCTTGTCCTTTATTAGTGAATTATATTCAATATTTAAGTGTTTTCTCTCTGAGATAGCTTTTGTAATTTGATCAAGAAAAACCGACTTAGTTTCAACTGGGTTAAATGTTATCGAATTACTACTTCCTAACTTAGAGATTTTTCTGGATAAAGACTGTAATTTCTCAAGCTGAACTGGATTAGATTTGTTGATTTCAATTAATATCTGAAGTCCTAGAGCAATTACAATTAATTCACTCTTGTTAAATCTTCTTGGTTTATCGAGTACTTGAGGATCAATTACTGAGACAATCCCACCTTCAAAAACTATATCGATTAGCTCGTAAGGCGTGTAACCAGGTAGACCACACATAAAAATTAACTGCAGATCATTTTCAATCTGCTTTTGAGTAACAGAAAACTTTGTTGCCAAACTACTAATTGATACCCCAGGATTTTCCAAGATATACGGAATAAGATCCATAGTTCTAAGTGCGCGTATCGCTGCATTATCAACCATTAATAAACTCCCCTAATCGAGAAACTATCGAATTCCGAAGTGATTGAGGGTTTTTTACAATAATATTCTGACCGTGCCATAATAATATTTCAATCATTTCTGGCTCATAACTGTATGGAATCGACATTAAGTCCCACTCAGAATCAAATTCCTTTACCAAATACTTACTTCTCAACGAATACGCTTGCTCTTTTCTCACAAGTATTTCTGCTTGAATTATTTCTTCTTCACTATATCTTTTCAAATAACTAGACAGATCAAAGCCTTCCAGCTTCTGAAAGGATCCAGCATCCATTGCAATCTTTGATTCGATTCTAACTAGTTTGAATGACTTAACTATCTTTTCGTCTTGAGCAACCAAATACCAGAATCCAGAGCTCATAAACATGCCTAATGGCTCAACAATACGATGATTGTCATTATATTTAAATGAAAGTTTCTTACACTTTTCAATCGCTTCAAAAGCCGTTGCAAGCATCTGCGAGTTTTCATTATCTCTGACTACTGGTGAATTGTATGCATTAAATTCGATTGGACCACTTAATGACTGTATTTTTAGAAGTGCAGCCTTAGAGTCATTGCTTAGAGCCGAGTCATGCCATAAGTTGGCAGCCATTGTTAAATATAAAAGCTCATCTGAAGCGAATTCATTCCCGCTTAATTGAAAGGTTTCGGATCGAATTAAATATCCTTGGTCATCCTCAAAAAGTGGGTCAAGCCCTTTAACCTCAATCTCCACACCCATATTTCTTAGCTCATCTTTATCCCGTTCAAACATCCGCTCCATTGTTTCCGGTGTTCCGCTATATCCAGTAACACTCTTAAAAATTTCTGATTTAGTTAAGTATCGCTTGGTTGCCAATAGAGCCAAGGTTAGATTGATTAACCTTTCGGTTTTCTGAGAACTCATGGTGATAGGTTAGTCATTACTAAAATCTTTGATAAGATTGGCTATGCATAAATTCCAAAAAGTTACCCTATTAATTGCTCCCTTACTGCTTTTAGCAGCCTGTTCTACTGACGGAGGCATAAATCCAATGACCAATTCGACACAATCATCATCTGCATCTCTTCCAGAGGTTGGCGGCTCAAAAGGCTCAAAGCCAACAATTTCCTCACCTTCCGGTGCCGCTCCGAAAACTCTTGAGCAAAAGGACATTTTTGTTGGAACTGGTAAAGAAGCAGTTGCAACATCTACTTTAGAAGTTCACTACACATTAATGGCTTGGAGTACTGGAAATTTAGTTGAGTCTTCATGGGATTCTGGACAGACTGCAACCTTCCCATTAAGTGGCGTTATTGCAGGTTGGCAACAAGGAATTCCTGGTATGAAAGAGGGCGGACGCCGTTTACTAGTTATTCCACCAGATCTTGGTTATGGCGCAAGCGGTGCTGGAGCTGCAATTGGACCAAATGAAACTCTAATTTTCGTAGTTGATCTAGTAAAAGTTAGCTAATTACTCGATAACGTCGTACGACCCTTTTGAAGGGCGACGGCGACGTTGTAAAACTGGAACTCCGGGTGCCATTCGGCGCGCAAATATAAGGAACCCAGTGTGTCCAATCATCCGGTGTTGTGGCCTTACTGCCAAACCTTCATGATGCCAACCACGAACGATAGTTTCAGATGATTCTGGTTCAGTAAAATGACCTGAATCCTTGATAGCTTCTGCAATTTTTGATAATTGAGTTGTTGTTGCTACATATGCCAAGAAAACACCACCCGGTACTAATGCATTGGCTGCCGTTTCTACACAATCCCAAGGACTAAGCATGTCAAGAATCACCCGATCAAAATCAGCTTCAAATTTCTGATCTTGTAAAGCGCTAATTGTTAGTTGCCAGTTTTGTGGCTCTGAACCAAAGTAACTTTGCACGTTCTTCTTTGAAATCTCTGCAAAATCCTCACGAATTTCTACAGAATGTAAAAATCCACTGTCACCAATAGCGCGAAGAATTGAAATACTAAGTGCACCAGATCCAACTCCAGCCTCTAATACTCTTATGCCGGGCTTAATATCTGCCATTCCAATGATCATTGCGGCGTCTTTGGGGTAAACAATTGTCGCTCCCCTTGGCATTGAAAGAACATAATCGGCAAGTAATGGCCGGAAAATCTGAAATTTTAACTCTCCATTAGTTGCCACAATGGATCCCTCTGGGAGCCCAACTAAATCGTCATGTTTTAGCATGCCTTTATGGGTGTGCCATTCTGCACCTGTTGTTAGGGTAATTGAATAGAGTTTTCCTTTAGCGTCGGTTAATTGAACCCGATCTCCATATTTAAAATTACGATCAATCATTTGAGTTCAGTCTACTTGTTAGAAATGGATACCAGGTAATAAGTTGAGCAAGATTCACATCTGCAATTGCGTCTATGACTCTTAGATTCTCATGTGGAACCATCTGAATTAAATGCGGTATTCCTATAACTTGAGCCCCAGAACGCAAACCTGATTCAGCTCCGGTAGGAGAATCTTCAAAAACGACGCAAAATTCGTTTTTAATTCCTAGCAAATTTGCGGCTAACAAATATGGCGCTGGATCGGGTTTAGATTTTTGCACATCATCACGAGATACAGCGGCATCGAAAAACCCTTTAGGAAATCTAGTAAGTACAGATCTCATCTGCTTACCGGTGCTAGCTGTCACAAGTGCAATTTTAATCCCAGCAGATTTGCAATCTTCTAAAAGTTCCCGAGCGTTCGGAATAAGTTCTAATTCATTAGATAATTTATACTCCATTAACTCATCTAATTTTTTCTTAAAATAACCATAAGGTTTTACATGGTTACTTCTCTCTTGCATATAATTCTCAGTACGCTCCATTGGCCCGCCAAGACAATTAATTTGATCCTGCTGATCCCAGTGACAGCCAAGTTCAGCCATAATCTCAATCTCTGCCTGTAACCATAATGGTTCAGAATTAATTAAAGTTCCATCCATATCAAAAAGTATTGCACTCATGATGCGTTGAAGTACTTTGCTTCTGGGTGGTGCAGAATGATTGACGATGTTGATTGCTCAGGATGAAGTTGAAACTCTTCAGACAAAGAAATCCCGATTCGTTCTGGCTCTAGTAATTCGCACATTTGAATTTGTTGCTCTAGGTCTGGGCATGCTGGGTAACCAAATGAGTAACGAGACCCTTGATAACCTTGATCAAAAATCGCTTTTAAATCCTTGGAGTCTGACCCGTTTATTTTAAGCTCCTCACGAACCCTTGAATGCCAGTGCTCTGTTAAAGACTCAGTTAATTGAACAGAGAGGCCATGCAACTCTAGATATTCACGATATAGATTTGCATTAAATAATTTACCTATAGCATCACTAATCGACTGCCCCATAGTAACGAATTGAAAACTAACAATATCTATCTCACCGCTTTGCTTACTGCGGAAGAAATCAGATAAGCACAATCTGCGATCGCGACTTTGCCGTGGGAATGTAAACCTGACTCTTTCTTCTCCTTTTAGGTTTCCCTCATGATGTAGAACAACTAGATCATTACCATCGCTATAGCAAGGAAAATATCCGTATACAACTGCAGCATTTAGCCAACCATTTGATTGAACATCATTTAATAATGATCTTAACTGCGGTCTACCCTGTTGCTCTGCCATTGTTTCAAAATCTTTGCCCTTTAGTCCCCACTGACCTAGGAACAAAGCTCGTTCATCTAGCATTCCAACATAGTCGGCAAGCGCCACTCCCTTAACAACCTTCGAACCATAAAATGGCGCGGCAGGGAGTGGGTTATTTTCTGAAACATCACTTCTTTTTAGATCAATCTCAGTAGATTCATTTCTATTAGTTTTTAATGTCCGTCTTTCTTTAAGTGGTGGCAACTGAGCTCCAGGCACGCCTCGTTTAATTCCCATCAAAGTATCCATTAATTTAAGACCTTCAAAGGCATCTTTCGCATAGCGAACAGTGCCCGGAAATATTTCATTTAGATCTTGTTCAACAAAAGATCTAGTTAGCGCAGCACCGCCAAGAACTACTGGCCACTTTTCTGAAAGCCCCCTTGATTCTAATTCCAATAAATTCTCTTTCATAATTACAGTTGATTTAACTAAAAGACCAGACATGCCAATAACATCAACGTTGTTAGACACTGCTGCATCAATTATTTGATTTACCGTTTGCTTTATACCGATATTAACTGTTTCATATCCGTTATTTGACAGAATAATATCTACTAAATTTTTACCGATATCGTGCACGTCACCTTTTACAGTAGCAAGAAGTATCTTTCCTCTACCTTCATCATCAGTTTTTTCAATAAAGGGTTCCAGGTAAGCAACTGCTGTCTTCATAACCTCTGCAGACTGGAGAACAAATGGAAGCTGCATCTCGCCCTTACCAAACAACTCTCCTACAGTCTTCATTCCAGATAACAGGTAGTCGTTTATTATCGAAAGCGCCGAGATTTTTGAATCAAGAGCAATTTTTAGATCATCAGTTAAACCAACTTTCTCACCATCAATTATTCGGCGTTGCAATCTCTCGTCTAGTGGAAGCGCAGCAAGTTCAGCGGCTCTGCTCTCCTTAGTAGAGGTAACCTCAACATTCTCAAATAATTGAAGGAACTTTGAAAGTGGGTCATATTCGATATCCCCATTCTGATCAAATTTTCTTCGGTCATAAATTAAATCCATCGCGACATCCAGTTGGTCCTTAGGAATACGACTAATCGGTGTAATTTTTGATGGATGAACAATTGCTGAGTCCAGTCCATTCTTAACGGCTTCTGATAGGAAAACTGAATTCAATACAATTCTTGCCGCTGGGTTGAGTCCAAATGAAACGTTACTGACACCCAGAGTTGTCTGCACGCCTGGAAATTCTTCTTTGAGTGCTTTGATCGCGCTTATTGTTTCAATCCCATCCCGCCGGGTTTCTTCCTGTCCGGTTGCAATTGGAAAAGTTAAGCAATCAATAAGTATGTCTTCAACATTCATGCCCCAGTTTTTTGTTAAATCATTAATCAAGCGTCTTGCAACCTTTAATTTCCATGCTGAATCTCGTGCTTGACCATCTTCATCGATTGTCAGCGCTACAACAGCTGCGCCATGTTCAACTACTAGAGGCATGATTCTTGCAAACCGAGAGGTTGGTCCATCTCCGTCTTCATAATTGACTGAGTTAATTACCGATCTACCACCTAATTGCTTTAGCCCGGCTTCAAGAACTGCTGGTTCGGTCGAATCCAAAACAATTGGCAACGTTGAGGTTGTTGCAAACCGAAAAGCTAACTCCTTCATATCTGCAACACCATCTCGCCCAACATAATCAACTGAAAGATCTAACATATGGGCGCCATCTCTGATCTGATCACGTGCAATCTCAACGCAACTTTGCCAATCCTCGGCCAGTAATGCGTCTCTAAATGCTCTGGATCCATTTGCATTGGTTCGCTCTCCAATTGAAAGATAAGTATTTTGTTGTCTAAACGGCGCAAATTGATACAGTGATGAGGCGCCGGATTCTCGATTTACAATTCTTTTTGCATTATTGATCCCGTGCAGCTGTTGAACAACTTCTTTTAAATGCGCTGGTGTTGTACCACAACAACCACCAACTAAATTTACTTTGTATTCATCAACAAACTGTTTTAAGGATTTTGCCAACTCAATTGGTGACAAAGGATAATGTGCTCCATTCTCGCCAAGAATTGGCAGCCCGGCATTTGGCATTACTGAAATCCCAGCTGTCGCACCTTTACTTAAAACTCGCAGATGCTCACTCATTTCCGCAGGTCCAGTAGCGCAGTTCAATCCAATTAAATCAATTCCAAGTGGCTCAAGTGCATTCAATGCCGCGCCAATCTCTGAACCCATGAGCATGGTGCCGGTAGTTTCAACAGTTACTTGGGCAATTAAAACAATATCTCTTTTTGATTTCTTGATTGCTTCTCGTGCTCCGTTGATAGCTGATTTCGCCTGCAGTAAATCCTGCGTTGTTTCGATAAGTAGAGCGTCGCTACCACCTTCGATTAAACCTGTTGACGCTGTTTCATAAGATTGTTTCAATATTTCATATGTTGTGTGGCCCAGAGTTGGTAATTTCGTACCAGGTCCTAATGAGCCTAAAACCCATCTCGGGTTTTCTTTTGTCGAGTATAAATCTGCTATTTCTCGTGCAATCTTTGCACCCGCATAAGCTAGTTCATAAATTCGATTCTCAATTCCATACTCTGCTAAATTCGCAAAGTTCGCCCCAAAGGTATTTGTTTCAATCGCATCAACACCAGCTTCAAGATATTCAGCATGTACAGATTTGACGATATCAGGCCTGGTCACATTTAAAATTTCGTTACAGCCTTCATGATTTTGAAAATCCTCAAGGCTTGGATTTCGAGCCTGCAACATAGTGCCCATCGCGCCATCGGCAATAACGACCCGTTGACTCAAGGCAGAGCGAAGCGTGTTCATTTGCCTTAGTTTACCTTAATTAATGAGCGATTAACCTATTAAAGTGCTAAACCAAGCAGTGAATCAATTGCCCTCGATACTAAACCACTTTGATTAACATCGCCATTATTATCAGATTTCATTGACCAATCTAATAATCTTTTCAAAGCTGACGGAGTATCTAGGTTATTAGATATATCAAAAATCAAACCTTGAATTAAACCAGATGAGTCAGCAACTTCATTCTGGGAAAGTGAGCGACGAATTTGAGCAATTTCTAGTTTTGAAGTTTTTAGTAATTCATCACTCCAAGCTCTGTCTTCTTGATAATGACCTTTTAGAAGTGCCCATCTAATTACCATTGGATCGACTTTTGCTTCCAATAATTTTGAAACAAATACTAGGTTGCCCTTTGACTTGCTCATCTTCTCGCCATCCAAACCGATCATTCCCGTATGTACAAAGTATTTTGCGAAATCTCGACCGTAAGCTGCTTTTACTATTTGGGCGCTCATAAAATGGTGAGGAAAAACAAGATCACTGCCACCACCTTGAAGATCAATTATCGGATCACTATTTTTGTCATCTAAATATTCACAAGCTATGGCGGTGCATTCAACATGCCAACCGGGACGACCAAACCCGAAACTACTCTGCCATCCGGGTTCATTATTACGATTAGCTAACCAAATAACTGGATCCAAAGGATGTTTCTTACCAACTCTATTTGGGTCTCCCCCACGCTCAGCAAAAATACTTATCGCTTCATCAACTGGTAATGGCAATTCGTCCAAAAAGGATTCAACGGAGAAGTAATGATCGCCAGATAATTCATAAAGATGCCCATTACGCAGCAACTTCTGAATAAATATTTCGATGATATCGATTGAGTCAGTTACCTTTGCAAAATTAGTTGGGGGTAAAACTCTAAGAGCTGTCATATCAGATTCATAAAGGTTAATCTGAGCGTCAGCAAGTACTTGCCAATCAATTTTATCCCGGTTAGCACGTTCTAAAAGTGGATCATCAATATCGGTAATATTCTCAACAAAACTCACCTTAGAGCCAGAAAGACGCAAATAACGATTGAGTAAATCAAAACTTAGATAAGTGGCAGCATGCCCTAGATGTGTAGCATCATAAGGAGTAATTCCACAGACATACATTTTAAAGTTGTTTCCAGCAATTGCTTTCAAAGCGTTGTTTTTGGAATCTTTCAATTTCAAGGCAGGAAAATCGACAGAATCGATTGGTGGTAAGTAAAAATTTGGCCATGTTTTCATCGTATCTACCTCGCTTACACCGGTGGCCATGGAACTGCTGGCCAAGAGTCACTTGGCTCCGGAAACCTAGCACTGCTTATCAGATCTTCAACCCTGCTTGATATTGCAGATATTTCAGCTTTAGTTAGATAACTAGAAAAGACTTCATGGAGGTCTATAGATCTAACATTATTCAAAAGGATTAATTCCTCTGGCGAAAACGGCTCTTCGGCAAACTGCCATAAAACTGTTCTGAGTTTGTTCTCTGAATGAAATGCCACACCATGGTCACAACCCTTAAGTACTCCATTTTCGTCAACCAATAAATGCCCGAATTTACGGTCAGTGTTATTAATAATTGCATCAAAGAGAGCGAGTTTACGAAGTTGTTGATCAGAACTTTGTCCAAAATCAACTACATCAATACTCTGATCTGTGTTTATCCATTCTTGAACCATTCCAAATCCGAAGGGGCCCTCCCGCAATACTGTATATGGAACAATATTAAATTCAGCAAGATCGCTAAGAAGATATGCAGAATATTCTCGGTTGGCAAGATTTCCGTCCGGAAAATCCCACAATGGTCTCTCACCAGCAACCGGTTTGTAGATTACTTCAATTACCGGATCAGTACCTTCTATATTCGCTAACAATGTTGCATTCGAAGCATCAACTAAACGACCAACCACCAGTAAGTTCCCGTTCAAAATCAAATCAGTTACTCCGTTCATCTTCGATAACCATTTGCTCGAGGACATAAATGACCAAGTGGATCAATTGGAAGCCCGCAAAATGGACAGGCTGCTCGGCCAGCATTAACAATGTTCATTGCACGTTCGCAAAAACCTTTAACTTGCGCAATATTAAGTGTGGCAATTAAAAGATCTGGCCCCATATCTATATCGTCTAAAATAAGATCTTCGTCTTGCGAAGCAGCTTGCATATTCACCACTACTAACTCATTTTCCCAAGTAATACTTATGACTCCTACTTGAAAATCCTCATCAATTGGTAACTCCATTGGCTGGTTATCAATCTCGGGTATCGATGAGATTATTTCAGGTGATGCTAATTTACCGCGACGTAATTCGCGCACTAACTCTTCAAATCTCTCAGTGAGTGCTATCACCTGACTTTTCTCTATCGTCACAGAGTTTAATCCATCGCTAGATTTAACTTGAATGAAGAATTGACGCTGACCAGGTTCACCAATTGCACTTACAATAAACCTCGTTGCCGGTTCATGGCGATAAATAATACGCGGCACTATCTCCTCCACCAACGATTACCAGTAAGGATGTTTCCGCCACCAATCTGATTAGAATTAAATTTTGAAATTAGCGATCGCGAAACCTTATAGTTGGTTTGCAAGATGGTGGCGCCTGATTTTTCTAGATTGATTATCGTTAGCGACGCCGGCTCTACTACGAAGCTTTGAAAACGATTAATTGGCAATCCAAGAGAGGAAGTTATAGCCATCTTGATGATGTCGCCATGGGTTACAACTAAAATTGGGCCTTTCCGGGTTCTTAAATCAGCAAGGGCAAGATCCACCCGTTTGCGCATACTCTTAAAACTTTCTCCTTGTGGGAAAGTGAATTCCACCGGGTCATTCTGAACATTCTTCCATTTGCGATCTTTACTTAACACCGCGAGTTTGCGACCAGACCATTCTCCATAATTCATCTCTATCACTCTGTCGTCTATCTGAAAATCAATTCTTGAATTTTTCTCCATAAACGGAGCAATCGTTTGTATGCATCTAGTAAGCGGACTGGAGTAAACCTTAGAAAATTTGATAGCTGAGAGATATGAAATGAGCGAATCGGCTTGTTTAAAACCGGCTTTTGATAACTCAACTGAATCATCCTGGCCCGCCAAAATGCCTTTGGTGTTCGCAACAGACTGGGCATGTCGCAAAAGATAGATAATCGGCATTTGGCAAGGTTACCGATCTTTTAGCTATCTTGTTGCTAGCCTGCCAGCCATGGAACGCCGCAAATTAGGTGGAGTATCAATCTCCCGACTCGGACTAGGAACTATGACCTGGGGTCGTGATACTGATGAAAATGAAGCTGCCCAGCAGTTACAGTATTTTGTAGAAGCTGGTGGAAATTTAGTAGATACCGCGGCGGTTTACGGCGATGGAGATGCCGAACGAGTTCTAGGTGGTTTTATTGGCACACTGGTAAAAAGAGATGACCTGTTTATCGCAACTAAAGGTGGTTTAACTTTTAAAGATGGCAATCGCCAAGTAAATAACTCTCGCAATGAATTAATCTCTGATTTGGATAAATCATTAAGCAGATTAAATGTTGAATATGTAGATCTTTGGCAAATTCATACTTGGGACAAAAACACCCCTCTAGAAGAGACACTTTCCGCACTTGACTACGCAACCAGTTCTGGAAAAGCTCGTTATGTGAGTGTTTGCAATTTTAATGGCTGGCAACTAGCAAGAAGTGCAACTCTGCAGAATCCAATTTTTGGAAAGGCTGCAATCATTGCGGCTCAAAATGAATACTCTTTGTTAAATAGAAAAGTGGAGGAAGAGGTAATTCCAGCTTCGTCAGCACTAAATCTAGGATTCTTAGCTTGGTCACCGCTCGGAAGAGGAGTCCTAACGGGTAAGTATCGAGGTGGTGTGCCATCAGATTCACGAGGCGCCTCGCCACATTTTGCCAACTTTGTTGATCCATATCTCTCTGATCGATGCCAACAAATTGTTGAGGCTGTTTGTGTTGCAGCCGAAGGATTGGGCTATTCGCCTCTTGAAGTTGCACTCTCCTGGGTTAGAGATGCGCCAGGTGTAACAAGCGCTCTGATTGGAGCAAGAACTGGCGCACAACTACGTGGAATTCTTACAGTTGAACAAATCACCTTGCCGCAGCAGGTAAGACAAGCTTTAAATGAAGTTTCGGCTTCTAGTTAAACATTCTCCAAAAATTCGTACAACACTCTAACTCCAAATTTTAAGCCATCAATAGGTACCCGTTCATCTACTCCATGGAACAGGGCAAAGAAATCTAAATCCTTAGGTAATTTAAGGGGTGAGAATCCATAGCCAACAATTCCCAAATCATGCAACGCTTTATTATCTGTACCACCGCTCATAAGGTAAGGCACTGGAATTCCTGCAGAATCTTCACCTGAAATCGCATCACACATTGCTTTAACTAAGGGACCTGCAAATTCAACTTCCAGGGCAATATCCCGAGTTAATATCTCAATCTCAATCTCATCACCAGCAAGCTTCTTGATAGTTTCCTGCAGCTGATTTTCATGACCAGGCAGGAATCGTCCATCCACCATCGCACTTGCACTCTGCGGAATCACATTTACTTTATATCCAGCCTCCAACATTGTTGGATTAGCAGTATTTGAAATTGTTGCGCCCAACATTCTTACCGCATCACCTAGATGCCGCAGTAATGGTTTGAAATTCTTGGGATCATATTTATCACCAGTTAGTTCGGCAATCTTTCGAAAAAAGAAGTTACTAGTTTTCGTTTCTAATTGTGGCCACTCATATGCGCCAATTCTTGCCACCGCATCTGATATTTTTGTTACTGCATTGTCTTGATTTATGAATGAACCATGCCCCGCAGTTCCTTTAGCGGTTAACTTCATCCACTGAATTCCTTTTTGAGCAGCTTCAATCAAATAAAGTCGGTGTTCGCCAGTTATTGTTACAGAGAACCCACCAACTTCCGAGACGGCTTCGCTGTAACCATCAAAAATCTCTGGACGATGCTTAACAAGCCAACGCGACCCATAATTAGAGCCAGCCTCTTCATCCGCAAAGAAAACCAACAAGATATTTCTTGGCGGTTTATAACCAATTCTTTGCCACATTCGAACCGTTGCCAAGATCATGGCATCCATGTCCTTCATATCAACGGCTCCACGTCCCCAAATAAACCCATCTTTGATCACTCCACTAAATGGGTCCACTGACCAATCAGCTGCATTGGCGGGAACAACATCGATGTGTCC
>Ga0209088_10000645_pt1 | contig 24126 bp, 18 predicted proteins | sample S_140625_EF_Meta_FD_187324 | JGI IMG/M metagenome (GOLD analysis project Ga0209088, IMG submission 187324) | Freshwater microbial communities from Lake Simoncouche, Canada to study carbon cycling - S_140625_EF_MetaG (SPAdes) (version 2) | ecosystem: Environmental > Aquatic > Freshwater > Lake ... | reverse complement strand
GTCGGTGCCTTCATGAACGCGCTGACGCCCGTCAACCTGCTGGCCGCCGTCATCACGCCGGAGGCGGTGGCCGACGACACGCTGCAGCAGGGGCTTGCCACGTTCCGGGTGGCGCTTGCCATCGGTGCGGTGGCTGCCGGTGCCCTTGGCGCCGGCGTGGTCTGGGCCATGCACAGCTCCATGCAGAAGACCTTCATGTTCACGGTGCGCAAGCTCGCCGGCACGGCGTGAGCCCGGACCGCCAGGGCGGTGATTCCCGGCACCCGCGGGCACGGTGCACGAGATATCGGCGCCCGGCTCCGCCAATCGCGCCCCTTCCGGATTGACCCCGGCCCCGCGCCGCGCGATACTTCGAGCTTCCACCCGACCGCCCTGCGGCGGGTTTCATCCGGCGGAGTGCGGCCCTCGCGGTCGTCCCGACCGACCACCCGAGGAGTGCATGCGCACCAACGCAGTGCTCCAAGGCAACCGACCGAGGCATGGGCCGCGGACCCGGTTGATAGATCTGACCGTGCATCTCGACCCCCCGTTCGTTCAACCCAGCAAGGTTCCACCGCGTGCCGATCCGCCCCGTGCGAAGCATTCCATGAACATCCGCTGATCGCTGCGCGCCTGCAGGCGTGGTGAGGGTCTTGGTCCATCGTCATTTCGTGGTCCCACGCGGCGCTGCCGCGGGTCGGGACGGATGTGTCTGGCGCACCTCGTCGTTCACGTCGAGGAGGTTGTCATGCAGATCGAAGTCTGGCTCTTCATCCTGATCGTCCTGCTCGGCCCCGCGCTGGGCGCCGGCGTCATGTGGGGCCTGGTGAAGCGCTTCTCCACCCGGTCGATGGCCAAGGCCACCCAGGAGGCCGAGCGCGTGGTGGCTGCCGCCAAGGCCCAGGCCGAGGCGCGCGCCAAGACCATCGAGCTCCAGGCCGAGAAGGCCGCCACCGAGCGCCGCCAGGCCCTCGACCGCGAGATGCAGTCGGCCCTGTCCGAGGTCAAGGCCGCCCAGGCCCGCGCCGAGAAGCGCGAGGAGACCCTCGACCGCAAGCTCGAGCAGATCGGCCAGCGCGAGCAGAAGATGGAGAGCCGCGAGCAGCGCCTTGCCGAGCTCGAGAAGCGCGCCGGCGAGCTGCAGGCCGGGCTCGAGGCCGACCGCCTCCAGCTGCGCGAGCGCCTCGAGAAGGTGGCCGGCATGACCATGGACGAGGCCCGCGAGCTCTACATGGACGAGGTCCGCCGCCAGTCCGACCACGACGCCGCCGTCCTCGCGCAGAAGATCGTCGAGGACGCCGAGCGCGACGCCCGCGAGAAGGCGCGGCAGATCACGCTCCTTGCCATCCAGCGCTACGCGTCGGAGAACGTGAGCGAGACCACCGTCCGCAGCATCAAGATCCCGAGCGACGACGTGAAGGGCCGCATCATCGGCCGCGAGGGGCGCAACATCCGCACCATCGAGCGCGCCACCGGCGCCGACATCCTGGTGGACGACACGCCGGGCATCATCAGCGTCAGCTGCTTCGACAAGGTGCGCCAGGCGATCGCCGCCGAGACGCTCCAGCGGCTGGTGGCCGACGGTCGCATCCACCCGACGCGCATCGAGGAGCTGGTGAGCCAGGTCACGCGCGACATCAACGAGCGCATCCAGAAGGACGGCCAGGCGGCCATCCTCGAGACCAACATCCGCGGCCTGCACCCCAAGGTGGTGGAGGCGATGGGCAAGCTCGCGTTCCGCACCAGCTACGGGCAGAACGTGCTGCGCCACTCGGTGGAGGTGGCGTTCCTCTGCCAGATGATCGCCGACGAGCTCGGCCTCGACGGCAACGTCGCGCGCCGCGCGGGCTTCCTGCACGACATCGGCAAGGCCATGGACCACGAGATGGAGGGCGGCCACCCGGCCATCGGCCTCGAGTTCCTGCGCAAGCACGGCGAGAAGAGCGAGGCGGTCCTCAACGCGGTGGCCGGCCACCACGGCGACATCCCGTCCACCACGCCGTACACGCCCATCGTCATGGCGGCCGACGCCATCAGCGGTGCCCGCCCCGGCGCGCGCCGCGAGAGCATGGAGATGTACGTCAAGCGCCTGCAGCAGCTCGAGGGCATCGCGCGGCAGCACCAGTTCGTGGACGAGGCCTACGCCATCCAGGCCGGCCGCGAGGTCCGCGTGGTGGTCGACGCCAAGAAGGCCGACGACGCGTATGCCTTCAAGATCGCGCAGGAGATCGCCAAGCAGGTGGAGCAGGAGATGACCTTCCCCGGCGAGATCAAGGTGACCGTGCTGCGCGAGACGCGCGCCGAGGCGACCGCGCGCTGATGCCGCAGACGCTGACCGAGATTCGCGAGGAACTGGCGGCGCGCGGCATCCGCCCGAAGCACAAGTTCGGCCAGAACTTCCTGCACGACCACAACCAGCTGCGCAAGCTGCTGGCGGCCGCCGACGTGCAATCCGGCGAGCTGGTGCTCGAGGTCGGCCCCGGCACGGGCACGCTCACCGAGACGCTCATGGATGCCGGCTGCGAGGTGGTGGCCTGCGAGCTCGACCGCGACATGGCGGAGATCGTGCGCGGCCGCAATGCGCACCGCATGGGCGCGGCGCCGGGCAAGGTGACGCTGGTGGAGGCGGACTGCCTCGACGGCAAGCACGCGCTCGGGGCGAAGGCCCTGGAGGCGCTCGCCGGCCGGCCGTTCGTCCTGGTGGCCAACCTGCCGTACCAGGCGGCCACGCCGCTGATGGCGACGCTGCTCGAGCGTCACCCCGAATGCCGCGGGCAGTTCGTCACCATCCAACGCGAGGTGGGCGATCGATTGATGGCCAAGGCCGGGGACGATGCCTACGGACCCATCAGCGTCACCATGTCGCTCCTGGCAGACGTGGAGCAGGTGGCCGTGCTCCCGCCCGGCTGCTTCTGGCCAGCGCCCAAGGTGACGAGCGCCATGCTCGCCATCCGCCCGCGTGCCGGTGCGCGCCCGGTGGATCCGTGGACGTCGTTCTCCGCGTTCGTGATGCGCGTCTTCGGGCAGCGCCGCAAGCAGCTCGGCGCGATCCTCGGGCGCGACGCCGTGGCCGCGGCTGGCTTCGACCCGGTGCGCCGGCCCGAGACGCTCTCGCCGCAGGAGTGGCTGGAGCTCTTCGCGCGGTGCGAGGGCTCGCGGTAACCCACGTTCCATGCAGGAAATCATGGTTTCCCGCGGCGGAACCCCTCCAGCCGCCGCGCGTCCGGTGCCGCCCACCGCGCTACACTTTGCCTCCCATGAAGCTCGACCACCCGACGCTCCCCGTCCTCAAGGCAGCCTTCCCGGACGTCAAGTTCCTTGCGGCCGAGTTCCGCGGGCAGACCACCGTGATCGTGCCCAAGGAGCGCCTGAAGGACGTGTGCCGCCACCTGCGCGATGACCCGCAGTGCGGGTACGAGTTCTGCGCGGACGTCACCGCGGTGGACTACCTGAACTACCCGGCCAAGCAGCCCGCCCGCTTCGCGGTGGTCTACAACCTGGCCAGCTATTCCAAGGACTCGCGCCTGCGCCTCAAGGTGTGGCTCGATGCCTCCGTCGACACCGCCGGCACCGAGCCCGACCCGGAGCTCGTGGTGGACACCGTCACCGACGTGTGGCCCACCGCCGAGTGGCTCGAGCGCGAGGTCTTCGACATGTACGGCATCCGCTTCAAGGGTCACCCCGACCTGCGCCGCATCCTCATGTGGAAGGACTTCCCGGGGCACCCGCTCCGCAAGGACTATCCGCTGCGCGGCCGCGGCGAGCGCGAGATGCACCGCGTGATGGGCCGCGACTCCGCCTGACGGCGCGGGCGGCACCGTGGAAACGCGCGAACACCTCGGACTGAAGGAACTGGCCTCCGCGTGGCTCCTCTCGATGGGCTGCCGGGCGGTGGCGCACGAGGTGCCCTGCCCCATCGCGCGCTTCCGCGTGGACGCCGCCGGCTGGGCGGAGCACGACTGGCGCCTGGGCGCGGACCCGGCCGCGCACACCAGCATCTTCGCCGCCGAACGCGCGGGCGACGCGCACCGCGCGCCGCGGACGGTGGTGGTCGAGTGCAAGGCCTCGCGCGCGGACTTCCTGCGCGACGACCTGCGCGTCGACGACCTGCTCGCCGAGCGCGAGCGCCTGCTCGGGCGCAAGGCGGAGATCGAGCGCGACCTGATCCCGGTGCACGAGCCGCACCTCCGGCGCGCGGAGGGCGCGCTCTTCGAGGAGAGCGCGAGCTGGGATTTCGAGAAGAGTCGCCTCCTTCCCTACCGCCGGGTGCTGCGGCAGCTGGCGAAGCTCGAGGAGCGCCTCCACGGGCAGACCAAGTTCAACCTGATCGCGCGCTGGCGCCTGGCGGACGAGCTGTGGATCCTGGCCGCCACCGGCGTGGTGAAGCCGCGCGAGGTGCCGGCGGGCTGGGGCCTGGCGGAGTGCTCGCCGGCCGTGCTGCGCCGCGGCGTGCAGCATGCGCTCGCGATGGGCACGCTCCCGCTGCGGGTGATCGTGCAGGCGCCGCGGCACGCGAGCCCCGAGCACCGGCGCGCGCGGATCCTGCGGAACATCGCGATCGAACTGACGCGGGGTCAGTTTCCGCGGGTGGCGTCCGGGGCGACGGGCGAGTCGGCGGACGGCTCCGCGGATGACTCCGGCAACGGCGGCGACACGAACACCACGTCCGAGTCGGGGCTGCCGTCGTCGTCGGATCCGTTGACCCCCACCGACCAGAGCGTGTAGCCCGGGTGCCACGCGGTGGCCGGGTCCGCCGGCAGCACGCGGTAGACGAACGGTCCCTTGCGGTACGGGTCCTTCGGCACCTCGTCGACATACCGTGGACGGAGCTCGGCAAGCGAGGCCGGCAGGCGTCCTTCGGCGCGGCGGAACCGCTCGATGGCCATCACGGTCGCCAGCGCACGCTCGAACGTGGCGCCGCGCAGATCGACCGAGGTCGAGGCCCCGGTGAACCCGTGCAGTCGAACCCAATTGATCGGGCCGGCATCGTCAAGTGCCGCCATCTGGGCGCTCACCTTCTGCTGGTCCCGGTCCGACGGATCGGCCATGAGCTCCTCGAACAGCACGCCGGAGTGCTCGAGGATGGCACGACGTTGGGGCCAGTAGAAGCCCCCCCAATGGATGCTCGCGACCATGGCCCACGGGCTCGGCTTATGGGCCCATGATGGCCCCAGTGACCCCACCCGCGGGTCCGCGAACCAGCTGGCGAGACCTCCAAGTTCCCAGTCGACCCTGGCCGCCTTCATCGCCTCCATCGACGGCCGGACCGACTGGCGGCGGATGGCGGCGTCGAGCGCGGACGCCAGCTGCTCGCCACCGTCGGCGTGCAGCGCCTCGGCGGTCACCCGTACAAGCGGGCGAAGCTCGTCGTGGTTGTCGTAACTGTAGAAGAAGGGAGACGTGCGCGCGAAGATCCGCCGCGCAGCCAGATGCCACTCCAGGGCGCGCACGAACGCAGGGGCGTCGCGTCGCTCGACGGCGACCACCATCGCGGCGTTGGCCAGCTGCCACAGCCGCTGCGCTGCGACGTAGCGATCCTCGCCGAGGTATGACGAGTACCCGGGGGGGAGCAACATCGACGCCCCGACGCCTTCGGCGATGCGGTCCGCGGCCCAGGCCAACGATCCTGCGTCCCGATGCAACCCCATCGACTCCAGAGCCTGCAGCACGGACTCCTTTGCGATCGAATCGGGCGCACCGGCGTTTCCCCATCGCGTACCGGGGGTGATTCCCTTGCTGGCACGATGAAACTCAGTCCCGAGCACACTCGACTCCCAGTGGGCAAACTCGGACAGCGGTACGGCGATCGAATCGGCGGACGGCGGGGTGCCGGGTGGCAACAGCGCCGCGTCGAGCTGCTCCGGCGTCGGAAGCGAGACCAGGTCCCCCCAGGCGGACCACACTTGGGCAAGCGCGAGCGATACCACGGGCAGGACGACGATTACGACGGCCAGGAGCGTCGCAAGCCCGATCCGGCGGACGGAACGGAACACCGCCCTTCGCCGCTGCGGCGCCCAGAGGCGGTTTTCCTCGAACACCAGGCCGCGCGGCGGCATGAATCGCAGGGCGCCGTCCGCGCCGGCAACGCAGTGATCGCGATACGGCGTGATGTCAATGGACTTCCCGCACTCCGGGCAGGTCACCGCGTGGTTGGCAGACACCACCAAGCCCATGGCGCTGTAGTCGCATGATGGGCATCGCGCGCTCCCTCGCAGCACCCCACGCACCAGCAGGCGAAGAAGAACGTCGCGCCAGAACAGCATGGAGAGGAGGAACACGGTGGCCATCATGGCCACCGACAACGTGATCAGCCAATCGGCTTCCGACCAGCTCCAGTTTCGCAGCACCACGGAAGACGAGACATACACACACCCGAGCGACAGCATCACCCGAGCCACCTCGAACATCACCCTGGAGCGCTGGCCGCTTCGTGCCAAGCCGACGTATCGCCTGCACTGCTCGTCGGTGAAGCCGTCAAGCTCTGGAAACGCCCGGTAGATGGGATTGGCGATGATGCGCATGCGTGGCAACGGCGCCTGAAGCGCCCCGGGCGGGACTCGAACCCTCAACCTGCCGCTTAGAAGGCGGCTGCTCTATCCAGTTGAGCTACCGGGGCAAGACGCACTTCATCCTACGGGGCGAAATCCGGGGCGGTTGCCGGAAAAAGGGCGGCGCGGGAATGGAGAAACAGCGGACGGCCATACGTTGCGCGCGGCCTCGTGCCAACGGGCCGCCGATGCAAGGCGCGGCCACGGAAAGGAAGGATGATGCGATGGACGGAATCGGATTCACGAATCGGATGCGTGTGCGCACGGCGATGACCGCGGTGATGCTGGGCGCAATCGTGGTGGCCTCGGACCCGGCAGCCGCGCAGTCGACGGATGGCAACTCGCCGTGCGGAGCCTCGGCGGATGCGCCGTGCCCCAATCTGCTCGAGATCCCGTGCGGCAACGGCAACGATGCGGGCCCCGGGGGCCACGGCGGGGGCCTCGCGCGCATCTGCGACTGCGCGTGTGGCGCCGGTTGGTGGGTCCGGACCACGGAGAAGGCGCTCCTCTTTCCGCTGCGCCCGGTGTGGGGCACCACGCAGACGCGGAACTTCAACCTGACGTCGTGGACGTGGTCGGTGTCAGCGTTCGCGGGCACCGGGTCCGTGGAGGTGTCCGTCGACGTCACCGGCACCAGCACGTTCTGGCACGCCGGCTCGCTCACGCGCAGTTCCACCGCGCGCCAGCAGACCACGGAACGCGAGGACTGGGTGGGCATGGGTATCCCCTGCCCGCGCATGGTGAACCTGGCGGCCATGGGCGGCGCGGTGCTCGAGCTGTCGCTCACCTGCTCGCCGGACGTCGGATGCGCGGCGAGCGGGTCGGTGTCCATTGCGGGCGCGTGCAACTCGCTCGGGAATGCCACGGCGCAGCTCACCGACAAGACCGTCCATGGATCGGTGGGCTACAACACGTATGAGCACTCGATCGCCGTCGAGGGGAAGTTCGGCCTCGCCATCGATGACGACAGCGCAGGCATCGACGGCAAGATCTCCCGCAAGGTGAATTGGCGCCTCGCGGGCGACGGCTGCGTCTCCGGGAGCGCCGCGTACGTGGCGACGCCGGACCGGACGTACTGCGCTTTCACGAACCGACCGCTCGTCATCCGTTCCAACGGCCAGGCCGTGGCCACGGGCGGTGCCACCGTGGCGGACAACGGTTCCGCCAGCATGTCCGGCATGGCGATCGTCTCGCTGGCCGTCCACTGAAAATCACTTCCGGCAACCAAGGAGACATCCAATGAAGCACTCGATGAAGCGGCGCGTGCGCGCGCTGGCCGCGGTATCGGCATGCATGCTCGCGGCGATGGCCGCGGCAAAATCCACCGTGCCCGAGGAGTCGGCGATGGAGCGCCTGCGTGCCGCGGTGGATGGCGAGGCCGCGCGCCTGCGTGCATCGCTCGATGACGCCGAGGCAACGCGGGACTGGGCGGAATTCCTGGAACGCAAATGCACCGTGGACGCCGCCTTCGCGCCGCTCCACCTGCTGCTCGACGCCATGGAGTGGCAGGTGCCCGGCGCAAGCAACGACCTGCTGCGTGCCGTGCGAACGGAGTGGCGCGACGCACCGGTGACCGTGCAATGGTCGCACCCGGACGGCGACGCGCGGGCGCGGCAATCGCTCGCCGCGTGGGTGCCGGCACCCGATGGCGGCCAGGCCGTGCGCGTCGAGTTCCGCACCGGTTCCGAGGAGTGGGTGGCGGGCGATGCGCCACCCATCATCCAGTGGACGGCGGAAGGCTGCTGGCTCGACGGACACCCCTCCATCCACGCACGCTGCTGGTGGCGGCTCCCGGTGGCGGAGCCCGTGCGCTTCGATTTCCCGCTGTCGGCAGATGGTTTCGATCTTTGGTGGGACCACGCCGGCGCGCGACTGCAGGACGATCGCGGCAACGCGCACGCCGAACGCTGGCGTGCGGACGCGCTCTTCAACAACCCGCCGGAGATGTACGCGGTGTTCGATGCCCTTCGCACGGTGGTGGCCCGGGACCGGGGTACGCAGGTGGGAGCGAATGCCGAAGCAAGCGGCACTTCGACGACGAATGCGACGGACGTGCCGAGGGCAACCGGACCGCTCGTCGCGCCGGGCGGGGACCCCGATCCGCAGACCACCCTCCGAATCCGCACCGTGCGCACCGCGGACGGCCGGCTGCTCCGGACCGAACGGTGGCACTGGCACGGGGCCGAACTGCGCTCGGTGGTGATCGACCAGGAGCCGCTTCGCCTGCGCCACCACGCCGAGCAGGGCGTGGAGATCGTGACCGAGCTGGATGGCCAGGAGAGCGGTCGCAGCCCGCACCGTGCGGCATCGGAGGTGATGCAGTTTCCGAACGGGGCACGGATCGCGATCGCCTTCCGAGCCGCAGACCCGCGGCGGGATCGGGTGGCGATCGACACACCGGGCGCCACCGTGCCGGACCGATGGGTGCTTTCCGTTGACGGATCGATGCGTGCGTGGTCCGATTTCAGCTCGGTTCGCGTGGGAAGCGCGGAGCTGCCGGACACGTGGACTGCGGAACGCGCGACCGCGCTTGCTGCGCAGGGCATGCTTCATCGAGCGGCGGCCGATCGCATCGCACGGGCGATCGAGCTGCGATCGCCGACGGAACTGTACGCGGCGCAGGGCGGCATCGCAGCCATACTCGCGGCCGCAGACGCCGGGCCGACATGCGCTGCCAGCGAGTGGGAGCTGCTTGCGGCCCGCCTGCTCGACGCCGGCTTGGACGCCGAATGCGACGCACTCCTCGCCGCGCGGTGGCTGCCCACCGCGGGAACCGAGGTTGCGGCCACCGCCGTCGAGCGCCGCGCACGCGCAGGGGGCGCCGCACTCGCCGACCGCATGGCGCGGATCGCGGGGGTCTCGACCCCAGCCGGTGGCGCAGCATTCGCGGAGTCAACCGCGGCGCAGATCACCGCTCCTTCGGCAGACACCCTTGCGTCGCCCAGTCATCCAGCCTGCGATCCAAGCGCCCTGCCCGACGGGGCACGCCGCGTGCACGATGCGGTGCGCGCCGCGGTCATGGCCGTCGTCCACGATGCCGCGGAACGCACGCCGCTGCTTTCGTCCCTGTGCGCAGCGTGCGCCGCAGCGTCTTCCATCCTGGATGCCGTGGACCCCGTACGCGCCGCGGCCCTCGGTGCCGACGTACGCGCCGCGCTCGAATGCGGGCAGCTGCACGGCGCGTCAGCGGACGAGACCAGCGGCGATGACCTCCGCTTCGGCTCGGACGTCGTCCGCGCCGCGCAGCAGCCTGCGGCGGATCCCGAACGCACGGCGTCCATGCGATCTGCATGGGACCGATGCGCCGACATCGCGGTGGATGCACTGCGCGAGGCGTTGCGCGAGGCCGGCACCGCTGCGGACGGCACCGACACCGCCACCATCACGCATGCACGGCGCACGCTGCGCGCGAGGCGCGCATTGGTCGGCAACGCATTCATGCCATCGCTGGACGCCTTGCACTCGGAGATGCCGTTGGACCCCGTGTCCCTCCGCGAATGGATCCACCCCGCAGTGGCGGCTGCGGTTCGCCGGGAGCTGCGGAGGGCCGAGGTGACGGCGACGGTGCTTGGGGGACGGCTCGCCGCCGCGCGCGCCGATGCCGGCGAACGGCGCATGGCCGAGGCTGCCATCGCTGCGGCCGCCGGCGCCTACATGCGCTGGGCAGCAGAGGGGCCAGCACGCCGCTGAAGGCCCCCGTCACGTACCTCCAAAAAGCATGGCCGGACGGCTCGCGTGAAACGCCCGCCGTCCGGCCGTGATGCTTACCCGCAACCCTTCCCAAAGCAGCGGGTCCCACGCACTCTCCGCAAAGAGCGGAGTTCTCCAGTTCCGACCCGAAGGCCGCGGAACTCACACCGGGAAGATGGATTCTGCCTCCCCGGCAGGCAACCAATCCACGGTGAATTGCTGACCGGAAGGACCGAGAATGCCCCCGTCCGGTCCGACTGTTCCGGCTGTTCCGGATGCTCACGGCCGGAACCCATGGCAGCGCGGCCGCGCCGAAGCACGGTGTGCATGGGGATCCAGCAGGTCAGGCTTACGAACCCACTGCGCGAAGCAGCGTCACGCGGCCGATCGGCACCCATTCGGCCACCAGGACATCGCCGTTGGCGAGCCAGATCGCATCGTGCGGGTGCACGAACTTGCCGGGGATGAACTGGTCGCGCGGTGCACCGCGCAGGCTGCTCGGATTGCCGTCGCAGAGCTGCACCACGGGGGCGTTCTTGGCGTCCAGGATGGTCACCACGCTCTCCAGATCGGGCACCAGCATGCGGTCGCCGCGCACCTTCATGTCGCAGGGCATGCGCATGCCTTCGGTGATGAACCCGAGGTGCTTGCCATCGAGCGACAGGTACTGGATGCGGCGGTTGCCGCGGTCGGCCACCGCGAGCGCGGGCTCCTTGGTGAACACCGTGCCGCGCATGTCCACGACCATTCCGTGGGGGCACGACACCTGGCCCGGGTCCTTCCCGGGGCGCGCCACGATGCGAAGCCACTTGCCTTCCGGGGAAAACGCGTGGATGTAGCTCGAGCCGTAGCCGTCGCCGATGAAGACGATGCCATCGGGCCCGAAGGCCGAGTTCGTGGGGCACCACTCCTCCGGCTTCGTGTAGACGCCGCTCTCCATCGGGCAGCCGACCTCCCACAGCACGGTGCCGTCAAGCTTGGTCTTCACCACCTTGCGGCGGCCGGTGTCGCAGTGATAGAGGTACTCGGTGCCGTTCTCGAGGCGCAGGTCCATGCCGTGCGCCCCGCCCGCGAATTCCTTGCCCCAGCTGCGGAGGAACTTGCCATCCGACGAATAGACGTAGACCGCGTCCTTGCGCGTGCTGGTGGGGTGCACCGTGTGCGCCAGGTAGATGTTCCCGGCGGCATCCTGGGCAACGCCATGGGTGTCGCCGAAGAGCCCGTCCGCGGGCGGCATGAGCCAGTCATGCAGCACCTCGAAGCGGGTGGAACCGCTGCCCACCACCATCGGTGCCTTCGGCGCGGCAGCGGCGGGTGCCGCCGTACCAGTCGGCGGCGCCTGCAGCGCATCGAGCGCGCGCGCACCAAAGGCGCGGCCAGCGATCGATGCTGCGAATCCGGCGGCGCCGAGGCCCGCAGCGGTGGACAGGAAGGAGCGGCGATTGGGTTCCATGGTGCGCAAATTACCGCTGCTGACAGCGGAAGTTGCCCGCGAACCATCGAACCAGCAAGAATGGGGACCACGGCGCCGAACGCGTGCGATGGCGCTGCGGCGCTCAGGGGACAACCGGCGGTCCAGCGGTGCCGGACGTACCCGGCACGGCCTCTCCGACCACGATCTGCACACCGGGCCGCCGGGCCCGGAACTCGTCGATTCCCTGCGCGGTGACCTTGGTGTCGAAGACGTAGGCGCGCTTCAGGTTGGGCAGCTTGGCCAGCATCGCAAAGACGGTGTCCGTGGCACCGGTGCTCACCAGGTTCACCGACTCCGCCTCGAGGGTCCGGCTCAGGACGGCGATGATCCCGATGTCAGTCAGCCCGGTGTTGTCCAGCCGCACCGAGCGCGCCACAGGCATGGCCGGCATCTGCATCATGGCGGCATCCGTCACCGCCGAACGCGCCAGCGACAGCTCCTCGATCCGGTTGGCAATGGGGAAGATGGCGCTGAAGTCCGCATCGTCCACCTGCTTGCCGCCGGGAACGCTCACCGAGAACGTGGATGCACCCACCGAGACCGGCACCGCGTTGATTCCGCGACCGCGCAGCGCCGCGCCATCGGCGATCTCCTTCTGCGAGAGCGGCGACAGGCCCTTCGCCGCCTGGGCAGCCGTGGAGGGCAGCAGCGCGTCCACGCGCTTGGCGGCGACCTCCGCGCCGCGGCCGGCGGGAGCGGCGGCGGCCGGCATCTCCGGCATGGTCACGCCGTCCTCGATCCACCGGCGCAGCGCATCGAGCTCGGACGACTTCAGCCGATCTCCCTTCGGGGGCATGGCCTCGTCATCTGCGGCGGGCAGCAGGCAGCGCTCGATGAGCAGGCTGTGCGCCGGATCGCCGGGCACGGTGATGAAGACGCCCTCCGAATTCTTGTCAACCACCGACGCGCGCTCGTCGAGCCTGAGCCCGCCCTTGCGCTTGCCGTTGCCGTGGCACTCGTAGCAGCGGTCCTGCAGGATCGGGAGCACCTTGGACGTGTAGAAGGTCATGGCGTCCGGCTCCGAAGTGGCCTTCGCAAGGCCAAGCGGCACGTCGTCCACGGCGGTCGCCTTCGACCCCGCAGCATCCTTGCCCGTGGCATCGGTACCGGAATCACCCTTCGCCGCCGACCGCGTGAGCGGCTCGAGCGTGTAGTTCGGCCCCCAGACCATGTTGCCGCCAAGGTGACCGACCCACGCCACCAGCACGGTGACCGCCACCAGGCCCCCGCGCAGTACGGGCGTGACCTGCGCGCCGCGGTCCGTGTCGGGCTGCGCGGCGCGCGCCGCCATCCACGCCACCGCCACCAGTGCCACCGCCGTGGCGATGCCCAGCCATCGGTGCCAGAACAGGTCGCCGCCGCTGCCCTCGCTCTCCGCAAAGACCCAGCCCGTGCCGCAGGAAACCACCGCACCGAGCGCCGCCAGTCCAAGCGCCGTCGGCGTGAATGCCGACACCGTGGCCCGCCGCTGCAGCACGCGCGTGGCCTCCACCAGGAACGCCGCCACCACCAGCCCGAGCGGCAGGTGGATCACCAACGGATGCATGCGACCGAAGGACTCGAGCGCGGGCGGGACGGCATCGGCAAGGAAGAGTGCGGAAACCATGCCCCAAGCGTACCCCCATGGCGGTACGGTGTTGCAGCATGACCGCGCCGCGCACCATCCTGCACGCGGACCTCGACGCGTTCTTCGCGTCGGTGGAGCAGCTCGACAACCCGGCGCTGCGCGGGCAGCCGGTCCTCGTCGGCGGCCGCTCGGGCCGCGGCGTGGTGGCGGCCGCCAGTTACGAGGCACGCACCTTCGGCTGCCGGAGCGCCATGCCCATGTCGCGGGCGCTCTCGCTCTGCCCGCACGCCATGGTGGCGCCGCCCCGCTTCGAGCGGTACTCGGAACTCAGCCACCGCTTCATGGACATCCTCGGTCGCTTCTCGCCGCTGGTCGAGGCACTGAGCGTCGACGAGGCCTTCGTCGACGTCACCGGCAGCCGACTCCTGCACGGCGACGGCCCCGCCATCGCGCGCGCCATCCGCGCAGCAACCAGCGCGGAGCTTGGGCTCACCGTCAGCGTGGGCGTGGGCCCCAACAAGTTCGTGGCGAAGCTCGCGAGCGACATGGACAAGCCGGACGGCCTGACCGTGGCACCCGATGCACCGGGCGCCCTCGCCGCCTGGCTCCAACCCCTCGGCATCGAGCGCATGTGGGGCGTGGGGCCCAAGTCCTTGCCGCACTTCCACGCCGCCGGCATCCGCACGTTCGGCGACCTGCAGCGCATGGATCCCGGCAAGCTCCGCACGGCACTCGGCGATCACGCGCTCGGCATGCGCGAACGCGCCTTCGGCCGCGACGATCGCCCGGTGGAGACCGAGCACGAGCGCAAGGGCGTGGGCCACGAGACCACCTTCGGCGAGGACGTCACCGACCCCGAGGCCGTCGTCGACGTGCTGCACGGCCTGACCGAGAGCGCATGCCGCCGCCTCCGCGCCTCCGGCGGCACCACGCGGCGCATCACCGTGAAGATCCGCTTCGGCGATTTCGAGACCATCACCCGCAGCTGCACGCTGGACGCGGAGACCGATAGCACGCTCGCCGTGCTTGCGGCCGCCAAGGACCTGTTCCGCCGCTGGGCCACGCGCGACTTCGTTCCCGTGCGCCTCGTCGGCGTGCGGCTGGAGCGCACGGAAGCCGGCGAGGAAGCGCCGGCATCGCTCTTCGCCGACGTGCAGGACGAGCGCCATCGCACCATCGACCGCGTGGCCGACGCCATCGAGCGCAAGTTCGGCAAGGGCATCGTCGGCCGCGGACGTGCGGGGCAGTAGGCGCAGCCGATTCGCGCCGCACGCGCCGCCACCCGGCGTTACGTCCCCGCTTCGGCGCGCATGTTGTTGTACGCGTTGAGCGCAGCCACCCGGTAGCACTCGGCGTACGTCGGGTAGTTGAAGACGTTGGACAGGAAGAAGTCGAGGCCACCCTTCAGGCGCATCACCGCCTGCCCGATGTGCACCAGTTCCGTGGCATTCGCGCCCAGGATGTGTACGCCCAGCAGTTCCTTCGTCTCGCGGTGGAAGATGAGCTTCAGGAATCCGTCGGACGACTGGTCGATCTTCCCGCGCGCGATCTCGTTGTAGCGCGCGATGCCGATCTCGTACGGCACCTTGTCCGCGCTCAGCTTCTGCTCGGTGGCGCCTGCACTGCTCAGTTCGGGAATCGCGTAGATGCCGAACGGGTAGTCCTCGCCCATCGGCTGCACCGGCGCGCCGAACATGGCGAGCGCCGCAATGCGCCCCTGCGCGGCGCTGGTGGCCGAGAGCGCGGGAAAGCCGATGATGTCGCCGGCCGCGAAGACCGAGGCCACCGACGTGCGGTAGAAGCCGTCCACACCGATGCGACCGCGCGCGTCCGCCGCCAGGCCGATGGCTTCGAGATGCAGGCCCTCGACGCAGCCCTGCCGGCCGCCGGAGACGATCGCCGCGTCCGCCGTGATCCGCTTGCCGCTCTCGAGCTCCACCTGCACGCGGCGGTTCGGCTCGGGCGTGACGGCGATGGACGTCACGTTCTCGTTGCAGCGCAGCACCAGGTCGTGCGTGCGCAGGTCGTGGATCATCTCGTCCACCGTCTCGTGGTCCATGAACGAGATCGGCCGCGCGGCGCGCTCCACCAGCGTGACCTTGGTGCCGAGCACCGCGAAGAACGACGCGTACTCCACACCGATCACGCCGCCGCCCACCACCACCAGGCTGTGCGGGATCTCCTTCAGCCGGCCGACGGTGTCGCTCGTGAGGACGATGGGCGACTCGTCCGCCGCCTGGTCCGGGCAGCCGGGCGGAAGCACCGGCCGCGTGCCGCACGCCAGCAGCGTGAACGCCGTGGTGAGGGTGCGGTCGCCGTCGGCGCTGTCGATCGAGATGGTGTGCTCGTCGACGAACGATGCGAAGCCCCAGAAGATCTTGATCCCGTTGCGCAGGAGCGTGGCGCGGATCAGCTGCTGCTCGTCGTGGATCACCGACGAGACGCGCGCCAGCAGCATCTCCATCGTGAGGTTGACGTGGTCGATGCCCGCCGCCTCGAGCGAACGCTGCACGGTGCCGCGCTTCAGGCTGATCACCGCCTCGCGGAAGGTCTTGGACGGGAGCGTCCCCAGGTGCACCGTGACGCCGCCCACGCCGCGCTTGCGCTCGATGAGCGCCACGCGCTTGCCGAGCTTCGCGGCCTGGATCGCGGCCGACTGGCCGGCAGGCCCGCTCCCGATCACGACCAGGTCAAATTCGTAGGCGGCTTCCATGGGGACGCGCAGCGTAGCGCGGCGCGCTCACTTCCTTGCCGGTGGCCAGCACAGCGCGCCCCAGTCGTCGGAATACCCGTGGTTGATCACCACCTGGATGGCGGCCAGCGCCACGGCATCGAGCGTCATGGACGTCCGCTTCAGCACCGTGCGGTTCTCGCGGCTCCCGTACGTGGCGCCGCCCTGCGCCAGCTGCGCGTGCACCAGCGCACAACGCTCCAGGAGCAGTGCAAGCACGCGCTCCCACCGTCCGCGCGCCACCAGTTCGCGCACGTCCACCTCGTCGAAGTGCCGCGCCAGGTACCGGTCGCCGAACATGCTCGTCACCAGCGTGCGCTCGCGCTCGAGCGTCGCCACCACGATGCCGTCGTGGTCGGTGGCCATCAGCTGCTTCACGAACGCCGCCAGCGCCGTGCGCTCCGGCACCGGCTGGCCGCGGCCCGCATCCCAGCGCGCAAAGAGCGCGGAGATGCCCGACCACTGCGCCAGCAGGCGATCGTCGAGCTCCGCCTCGCGGCAGCGCTCCGCGCGTTCGAGCCACGTGAACGCGCGATGGATGCGGATGCGGTTGTCCTCGTAGAGCCGTGCGTTGGCGTACGAGTCCCGGCGGGGCTTCCACAGGCTGCGGAGCGTGACGAGGCTGAGCGGCGCGGCAAGGAGCGAGGAGCGCATGGCGTGAGGTTAGGCGCGCGGCCGGCCGTGCGGGGCCGGCAACGCTCAGTCCGCCGGCTCCACGTGCGCAGTGGCGTTGCCGCCGTCCTCGCCCGGGCTCAGCGCTGCCTCGATCTCGAGCTCGATGGCCGTGGCCAGTTCGTGCGACCGGCGCACGTCCATGTCACCGGGCACCTGCACGTGGAAATCCACCCAGTGGTGGCGCCCCACGTGGCGCGTGCGGAGCTTGTGCCAGCCACTGATGGCGGGCTCCTTCGGCGCGCGCCCGGGCGCGGCCACGTGCGCATCCAGGATGGCGCGCACGGTCTCGTAGTCCTTCGCGTCCTGCTCGTCCACCAGCTCGCCGAGCGCGGCGCGCACGATGCGGTACCCCACCACCAGGATCACCACCGCCATCAGGAGCGCCACGATCGGGTCGATCCACGCGTTGCCCGTGAAGTGCACGAGCAGGAGAGCCGCGATGGCGCCGATTCCCGTGATGGCATCGGTCAGCAGGTGCTTGCCGTCGCTCTCGAGCGTCACCGACTTGGTGCGCCGCCCCAGCATCACCAGCCACCAGCCCATGGCGCCGTTGGCAAGCACCGTGGCACCCACAAGCGCGACGCCAAGGCCGATCCGCTCCACGCCGGTGTCGCCCGCCACCATCCGGTGCACGGACTCCCAGACGATGCTCACCGCGGCGGCGGCAATGAGGGCACCCTCCGCGGATGCGCTCAGGAACTCGAAGCGGCCGTGGCCGTACGGGTGCGTGCGGTCCGCGGGCCGGTGCGCCTGGCGAAGCGCCCACAGCGCGAACACGCTGGCCGCGATGTTGACGATCGACTCCACCGCGTCGCTGTAGACCGCGGAGGACCCGGTCAGCCGCCACGCAATGAACTTCACCACGGTGAGGATGACGCCAAGCACCACCGCCGCACCCACGGCGCGTTGTTCGCGCGTGCGGGCGGTCTTGGCGGGGGAAGCGTCCATGGTGTTGCCGCTCAGGGCTTGGCGGCATCGGATGCCGCAGCGGGTGCCGCAGCATCGGTCGCCACTGCCGGCTTCACCGGATCCGGCGCACCGGCATCGCCTGCGGCCTCGATAAACACGTCGAGCAGCTGGCCGGGAGCCACCGGCACGTTCGGATCGTCGAAGGAGTAGATGGCCTGCAGCACGCGGGTGTCGATGCGCTCGGCATTCTCGCCGGAGAGCGTCTTCTTGGGCAGCACCAGCGGCACGCGGCGCACGAAATGGAGCGGGAAGCTCGCCTGCCGGCCGCCGCGCAGCGAGGCCACGGCCTTGCCCTTGTCGCTGAAGCGCCACGCGTCCAGTTCATCGATGTCCACGCGGATGTAGAGCGGGTCGAGGTCGCCGAGCGTCATCTGCGTCTTCGCGCCGGGCCCCGCCGCCGCATACTGGCCGGGACGCGCATCGATGCGCAGCACGTTCGCGTCGATCGGTGCACGCGCAATGCAGCGATCGAGCTCGGTGCGGATCATGGCCATCTCGGCCTTCGCCGAGGAGACGTCCGCCTCGAAGACGCGCAGGTCTTCCGGGTACGTGCCCTTGCGCACGAATTCCAGGTTCGACTCCGCCTCGGCAAGCTTCGCCTTGGCGTTGGCCACGTCGAACTCGCGGGTCGGCAGCTCGTTGCGGCTCATGGCGCCAGCCTCGCCGATGGCGCGCAGGCGGTCGAGGCGTCCCTGCGCATCCACCAGCACGGCGCGCGCCTGGTCGGCGCGGGCCTGCGCCTGCGCGAGCGCCTCCGGCTTCGGCATGCTGCGCGCCTGCGCCAGGCGGGCCTCGGCGGTCAGCTCGCGCGCCTGCGCGCCGTCGAGCTGCGCGCTGAGCGCGCGACGGTCGATGATGAAGAGCGGCTGGCCCTTCTTCACGCGGTCGCCTTCCTTCACCAGCACCTCTTCCACCAGCCCGCTGATCGGCGCACCGAGCTCGATGAGCTCGGAGGACGGCTCGACCAGGCCCGAGCCGCTGACACGGTCGCCGTAGGGCGAAGCCACCGGCGGAATCATCGGCGGCGGCGCGGGGATGGCCGCGTTCTGCTTGGAGACCGTGTATGCCGCGGCAACGATGCCGAGGACGGCGAGGATCGGGAGTGCGATGAACTTCCAATTCATGGTCTGTGCCTGCTCTGGGGTTGCGCTTCCGCGCGGCGGAGCCGCGGGAAGACTAGTTCAATGGCGCCGCGCGGCGTCGCCGGCGCGCTGGGCGCTCTCGGCAAGGGCCTCGGCGGGAGTGCTGATGTGGGTGACCTGCCCGTCGTCGAGGTGGGCGATGCGGTCCGCGAAGTGGTAGATGCGCTCGTCGTGGGTCACCACGATCACCACGTGCTCCGACGCGGTGGTGAGTTCGCGGATGAGTCCCATGATCTTCTGGCCGGTGGCACCGTCGAGCGCGCTGGTGGGCTCGTCGCACACCAGGAGCCGCGGGCCGGTGACCAGCGCGCGGGCAATGGCCACGCGCTGCTGCTGGCCGCCCGAGAGCTTGGTGGGACGGGTGCTCTCGCGACCCTTCAGGCCCACTTCCTCCAGGAGGTGCGCCGCGCGGGCCAGCGCATCCTTCTTCGGATGCCGGCGCAGGAGGAGCGGCACCGCCACGTTCTCCAGGATGGAGACCTGCGGGATGAGGTTGAACTGCTGGAAGATGAAGCCGACGTTCTGGCCGCGCCAGATGGTCCGCTCATGATTGCTCAGGGCCGACGGATCGGTGCCGAGCACGGCGAGGTCGCCCTCGTCGCGCGTGAGCAGGCCCGCCAGGATGGAGATGAGCGTCGTCTTGCCGCAGCCGGACGGGCCCACCAGCGCCATCATCTCGCCGTAGCGCACCTCGAGGTCCACGCCGCGCAGCGCGCGCACCATGGAATCGCCGGTGCCGAAGGTCTTGAACACCTGCCTGCAGACGATGCTGTTGGCAACCTCCCTCATCCCTGGAACACCTCCGACGGGTCGAGCTTGACCACGCGACGCATGCTCAGGAGGCTCGAGGCCACCACGATGAACACCACCGCGCCGGCCGAGATCACCGGGATCTGCCACGTCATCTTGAAAGCAAGCTTGTCACCGGGAATGGAGAGGCCCACCACGGCGGTCACGCCGAGCCCGAGCCCGAGCCCCAGCACACCGGCCACCGCGCCCTGCAGCGCCACCAGCCCCAGGAGCCGCGGCGTGGTGGCTCCCATGGCCTTCATGGCACCGAAGTACTTCAGGTTGTCGAGCGTGAAGTTGTAGAACATCTGCCCGGCGATGGCCACGCCCACCAGGAAGCCCAGCACGATGGCGATGCCGAAGTTGATCGGGATGCCGGTCTGCTTCATCCAGTACTCGATGGTGGTCCACGCGAAGTCCTTCGGCGTGTACACGGCCAGCTCGGTCTCGCGCATGATCCGGTCGCGGACCTCGGTCACGGACTGCCCGGGGCTGACCTTCACCAGGATCATGCTCAGCGTGCGGCGGTTCGCCGGCGCGAAGCCGATGGCGCGCGAGTAGGTGGTGTAGATCGTCGGCACGTTCTGGAACGTGGGCTTGGTCTCGGCGATGCCGCCGATCACCGCGCGCCGCTCGTTGAGCTCGAGCTCCTCGCCGATGTCGATGGGGCGCTTCGGGCCGTCCGGGTTCGCGAGGCTGACCGGCTGCGCCAGGCGCGAGCGCGCCCCGCGGGTCTCGATGATGATGGTGTCCGGCTTGCGCAGCACGCTGACATCGCCCTTCACCATGCGGGCGGGCACGCCGATCAGGCTGGCATCGTCCACGCCGATCACGTCGCAGATCTGCCGCGCGCCGGTGGGGAGCTTCGCCACCAGCAGGCCCTTGAAGAGCGGCACGGCCCATTCCACGCCGTCCACGCTGCGCACGCGCTGCAGCGCGGTCACCTGCATGGGCTTGGTGTCGTCCACGAACTGGAGCGTGGGATCGGTGACCCACAGGTCGGCCTGCGGCGTCTCCTCGATGAGCGCGTAGGTGCGGCTCATCAGTCCCACGAAGATGCTCGCCTGCTGCGCGATCAGGAGCGTGGCGAAGGAAAGCCCCAGCAGGATGCCGTAGAACTTGGCGGTGTCGCCGAAGAGCATCTTGATGGCTATGCCGCGCATCGGTGTTCGTCAGAGCTCCATCTGGAAGCCGAACTCGACGGTCTGGCTCGAGGGAAGGTTGAACGCGCTGCTCACGTCGGCGGCGTTGGAATGCAGGAAGACGAAGAGCCCCTTGCGCCAGCGCGCCATGCGGGCCGGGCCGGTGGCCAGCACCTGCATCTTGCGGGCGAAGTACGTGGTGTCCTGCTCGTTGAACGGCAGGCCGCGCTCGCGTGCGAGCACCAGGATGCGCACCGCGTCCGGCTGCTCCATGAAGCCCACCTGCGCGGAGACGCTCCAGAATCCGTCCGGCATCCAGCGCACCGACACGCGGTCGCGGTCGGCCACGTACGGCTCGTCCACCGGCATGATCGAGAGGAGGATCACCTGCTCGTGCAGCACGTGCGCGTGCTTCACGAAGTTGACCAGCGCGAACGGCGCCTGCGTGGAGGGCGTGAGGAAGACGGCCGTGCCCGGCACGCGCGGGACCACGTCCGACCAGAGGCGCGCCAGGAAGTCGTGGATGGTCTCGCCCTGCTCCGCGATGCGGCGGCCGATGGCCAGCGTGCCCTGGTTCCAGGTGAGCATCACCAGCGAGCCGGCGGCGGCGATCGCCAGCGCGTACCAGCCGCCGTGGAAGATCTTGAGGAGGTTCGATGCCAGGAAGGCCAGGTCGATGGCGAGGAAGATGCCCATGAGGCCCCAGACGAGGAACGGGTTCCACTTCCAGGTCTTGAGCGCCACCTCCGCGAAGAGCATCGAGGTGATGACCATGACCGCCACCACCGCAATGCCGTATGCCTCCGCGAGCGAGGTGGAGGAGCGGAACAGGAAGACGGTGGCCAGGCAGCCGACCATCATGCTCCAGTTGAGGAACGGGATGTAGATCTGCCCCTCGGTGAAGCTCGAGGTGTGGACCACCTCGAGGCGCGGCAGGTAGTTCAGGCGGATGGCCTGGCGCGCCATCGAGAAGACGCCGGAGATCATCGCCTGGCTCGCGATGATGGTGGCGAAGGTGGCGAGCACCACCATCGGGATCACCCATCCCTCGGGCACCAGTCCGTAGAAGGGCTTGTAGTGCTCGATGTCGCTCGTCGGCGGGTGCGAGATGATCCACGCGCCCTGCCCGAAGTAGTTGAGGAGGAGGCACGGCCACACCAGCGTGAACCAGCCGAGGCGGATCGGCCCGAGGCCGAAGTGACCGATGTCCGCGTAGAGCGCCTCCGCGCCCGTGACCACGAGCACGATCGAGCCGAGCAGGAGGAACGTGCCCATCGGGTTCGACGCCACCAGCGAGAACGCGTAGGCGGGATTCACGGCGGCCAGCACCGACGGGTCGGCGAGTATGGCGCGCAGCCCCAGGAACCCGAGCACGCCGAACCACACGATCATCACCGGGCCGAAGATCTTCCCGATGTGGCCGGTGCCGAAGCGCTGCACCGAGAAGAGGAAGACAAGCACCACGGTGGTGAGCGGCGCGATCCAGCCCTGCAGGCTCTCGTCGAACACCGTCAGGCCTTCCATCGCGGAGAGCACCGAGATGGAAGGCGTGATCACGCCGTCACCGAAGAGGAGCGCGCTGCCGATGATGGCGATGGCGCCAAAGAACGCCAGCCGATAGTCGGCGCGCCGCTGCAGCCCGCGCGGCAGGAGCGAGAGGAGCGAGAACAGTCCGCCCTCGCCGCGGTTGGTGGCCCGCATGATGAGGAGCTGGTACTTGGCAACCACCACCAGGAACAGCGCCCAGAACACCATGCTCAGGACGCCCATCACGAAGTCGCGCTCGGCGCCCCCGTGCTTGATGACCGTCTCCTGGAGGGCGTAAAGCGGGCTGGTGCCGATGTCGCCGAACACCACGCCGACCGCACCGATCGCCAAGGCTGCCATGCCGCCGTGACCGTGGCCGGGTCCGTCGTGGTTCGGCGCAGGCGCGGCCCACGCCTGGTCCGCCGGTGAACTGCCGGGCACGGCCCCGGTCGGCACCAAGGGTGCCGGCGGAGCGTGGGATCCTGCGCTTGCGTTGGGGGCGTCGTCTGGCACGTGAGGTGCCTCCCGGCGGGAGGCGAACGCAGCATCGTACTTGGCAGGAAGCAGGGCCAACAGGCCCGTAAATCATGGCATCAGCGCTTGGCCGGGGGTTTCACCGCGAACGGCAGCCGAACGTCGGTCTCGGCGCCGGTGGCCATGTCGGTGGCGGCAACCACCAGGCTGTAGCTGCCGGCGGGGATCGTCCGCGGCAACTTCACCATGCGCGTGATGAAGAGCTCGTCGGTCGGCACGGGCGAGGAATGAATGGCGTCGAACGGGCCTTCCTTCCAGATCACGGTGCCCTTCGCGTCCTCGATGCGGAGCATGTAGCGCGCGTGCGCGGTCATGCGGTCGCCGATGCCGGCGACGAACGGCCAGTGCATCAGCTCGACGTACGCCAGGAAGCGGTCGCCGGCGCGGAGCGAGCCCGCGTCGATCGGCTCGATGTCGCCGAAGCCGCGGACCTTGGATGCCATCGAGAGCTTGCCGATCGCGGGCTGCTTGGCCGGCGGCTCCGGTGCGGGCGGAGCGGGAGGCACCACGACCGGTGTCGGCACCACGGCGGGCGCGGGCTCAGGCGTGGGTGCTGCGGCAGGCTCAACCGGTGCGGGAACGGGCGGCTCCGCGGGCGGCGGCGTGATCGGTTCGGCGGGCGCAGGAGGCTGCGCTGCAGGCGTGGGCTCCGGCGTGGGCGCCGGTGCGGGTGCAGGTTCCTGAGCTGGCACGGGCGTCGGTTCCGGTGCGGGCGTCGGTTCCGGTGCGGGCGTTGGGTCCGGTACGGGCGTCGGTTCCGGCACGGGCGTCGGGTCGGGAGTCGGCGTCGGCACAGGTTCAGGCGCGGGAACAGCGGCGGGCTCGGGTGTCGGCGTCGGCGTCGGTGCCGGCTGCCCCTGCGCAACCGGTCGATCCGCAGCTGCGGCGGCCTTTGCGGCGCCGCCACCAAGCACCTCCGGTGCCATCACCGGCGCCGGCATCAGCGCGATGCGCTCCGGCTTCGTGCCTTCCGGTGCAAGTTCGGCCATGACCGACGGCTCCGCAGCCGTCACCCGGCCCTCCGAATCCGAAGGCTCGGCCACGGCGGCAACCACCGGCACGGGTTGTGCGGGCGCCGGTGCAGGTGCGGGCGCGGGCTGCACATCGATCGCCGGCGCCAACGGCTCCGACTGTGCCGCCGGCAGCGACGCCACTTCCTTCGGCGACTCCGGCGCCAGCGTCATGTCGAACATCGGCAGCGCCGACGGACGAGTGCTGGCGGCCACCGGGCGAGCGGAACCGCGCGCGGCCGGCATGTCGTCGAAGCGCTGGCGCGCCTCGTCGCGCGGAAGCGGGTCGACCGTACCGCGTGCGGCCACCGTGGGTCGCACCGGTGTCACCGGCGGCGGCGCGACGGGC
>Ga0209088_10000644_pt1 | contig 24132 bp, 24 predicted proteins | sample S_140625_EF_Meta_FD_187324 | JGI IMG/M metagenome (GOLD analysis project Ga0209088, IMG submission 187324) | Freshwater microbial communities from Lake Simoncouche, Canada to study carbon cycling - S_140625_EF_MetaG (SPAdes) (version 2) | ecosystem: Environmental > Aquatic > Freshwater > Lake ... | reverse complement strand
ATTAATGATTCTTCTTTAAATTCTCAAATAGACTATTCTCACTCTACGTCTATTTGGAACAATATGAATTCAAGTTCACATGGTTTATTTGAAAGTCCATATTTTATGTGGCAAAACCAACATGAAGTTACGTTAGATTTACTTAAAGACGTAAGAAAAGATTTTGTCACAAAAACCCCTCCACCCACAAAGTTTGAAACAATAGATGCTTCTGTAACATCATTGATTGACTTAATTAATATAGTAGATAACAATGAATACCGAACAGATACTGAATATAATATTGATTTGAAATCGTTACATAATATCAAGGCTGAACTTATTGATTTGAATAATATGATAGGAATGGAAAATATGAAACAATCTGTTGTAGACCAATTGCTTTATTTCGTTCAGAACTTGCATATAGGTAAAGATTCTGGAGATTTTAAACATACTGCTATCTATGGACCACCAGGAACTGGTAAAACAGAGATTGCCAAGATTATTGGAAAGATGTATTCTAAGATGGGCATATTAAAAAACACTATTTTTAAGAAGGTTACGCGTAGTGATTTGATTGGTGGTTATTTAGGTCAGACAGCTATTAAAACAAGAAAAGTAATTGAAGAATGTATGGGTGGTGTTCTTTTTATTGATGAAGCATATTCACTAGCAAATGGAGAAAGAGAAGATAGTTATTCTAAGGAATGTTTGGATACGATTTGTGAAGCGTTGAGTGACCATAAAAATGATTTTATGGTTATTATTGCTGGGTATGAAGACGAACTGAATGAAACCTTTTTCCGTGTGAACAAAGGCTTGCAATCAAGGTTTATTTGGCGGTTTACTATGGATGAATATAGTTCGCCAGAATTAATGAAGATATTTAAGAAAAAGGTGGCTGACCAAGAATGGCAGTTTGAAGATGATGAACAAATTAAAGAGCGTTGGTTTACTGAGCGAAAGGATAATTTTAAGAGTTTTGGACGTGATATGGAATTGCTTTTTACGTATACTAAGGTGGCTCATGGACGAAGAATATATGGTAAAGATAAAGAATGTCGTAAGAAGATTACGTTGGACGATATGAACAAGGCATATGATGTATTTTTGAAGAATAAGAATATTAAGAAACCAAAGATTGTTTTTGGATTATATACTTAACAAAAATCTTTATTATTATATATGTTGTCAAAGCTAAACGAAATTAGAAAAAACCTCTTTACGAGAAATAAAACACAAGACGCACTGGTTAAAACGCAATATACTACTGATGAACTATATGAAAAGTATAATAGGTTTTACGAACTGATTGTAGAAAGAGCAGACAACCTTGAAAAATATGAAGAAATATTGTTATTAAGGAAGCGTATTGAACAAAATGAAACAAATGAAAAATATGATGAAAAACGTAGAGACGTAAATAAAAGAATTTTACTGTCTCGGTTATACTACTTAGATCCATTAAACGAAATATATAAAAAATGTGAGGAAGAAAACGAAATGCGCAAGTTGTTGGATACACTTTCAGAAGAAGACAAAAAAAAACTTAATGAAAAAATTCATACCGAAGAAGAAACTGAAGTAACACGGGAAATAAACCATTATAAAGAACGTCAAAAAGATTTTGATAGTATGGGCTTTGCTACTACTACCAATGCAGGTGGTTCAAAGAAAAAACGTAATAAACGTAGAAAATCTAGAAAGAAAATCATTAAAAAATTAAAGAAATCAAAGTCTATAAAGAAACGTTAACATTTAGGAACAACAATAATTAATGAGTCTACATATTCTTTTTGTAGAGATGTAAATATATAATATATATTTAAATCAAGATGTCGGAACAAAAGAAAATAAACATAGGGTATTAAATTATTAACGCCGTCTTTTGCTGCTATTTTTAAAGCGCATGCGCTTATTTGATTTTTGTTTACGTGATTTTTTTAATGTTTTGATTTTTCCGCCTCGTTTTTTATTTTTTAACACATTAATTACCAATTTTAATTCAATTATGATGTCAACCGATTTATCAATTAATTCGTCATATTTCTCTTTATCGACTGTTAATGTCTTTTTATCAATACCGTTTTTTTTATCAAAGTTAGACCCGACTATTTCATCAAATTTTGGTCCTCCGACATGTTCTTTTATTAACTCGTATAACTTTTTATCAGCTGTCACAATTTTATCATAATAATCAATATTACTGGTGTTCCAGTTTTTAACACCTGAGTTTGCGATGGAACCCATATTTAATACTATTACGTTTCTAATATCTCTTGGTAAAACTTCAGACGCCATTAATGAATTGCATTTTTCTACTGAAAGTTGCAAAACGGAATGGTCGAGGAAAACTTCGTCAACTACCTGACCAGAACTGTTTAATGAATCGCCAATGGGTCCAGAAAACGTGTATATTGGAACAGGTTCAACACGTTCTACGCTTTTCTTTAATGTTTTTGTTTTAGTATAGCAACTGTAATGGTCTGGTATTCCTGTAACGTCAATTGATTCAATATTATCAGGAATTCTTATTGCGAGTATAGTTCCGTCTGCTTCTTCTGATTTCTCACCAGCTTTCTTATATGTGGATTTTTTCAATTGTTGGTTATATAAAAGAAAACCACTTCGCATTTTATCAACTTTTAAATCGCTCATGAAAACTAACCAATTTTTTCCATTAAGTTGATGAAGAGCACTTGCTATTTGCTGACCTATTTCTTCTCTAGATGATACTCCAGATTTTTCTTCAGTTATATTTGTGTCTCCACAAAACATACATATTTTTTCGTCTTTGGGAAGATATTTTTCTATGAAAGCCGAAATGGTTTTAGTTTCTTCTTTGCTTCCAATGGGTCCATCTCCAGATAAATGTATACTAGCAACTAAATCGCCATTTTCGTTAACAGGAACTAATTTATAAGGACCGGACGAAGGATTTGTTGCTTTACCAATAGACGTAGATGAAGTTATAAAACAAGTATCTTCTATAGAAGAAGATCCTTCTCCAACTAAACCTCTAATTAATTTTTGTTCATCTTGGCCGAATGGTCTATTAATTGTAACTTTTTTTTTTGCTTCTCCCATTTCACTTGCAAAGACTAAATTTCTGTTACCTGCTTTAAACAATCGTTCAAAGATTTGGTCAATTTTAAGATACTTTAATACGTCTTGACTTGGTAAATTAAATCCACCCGCAACTGAACAAGAATCTATAAATTCGTCGTCTGAGTATTTTTCTTTATATTTAGCTTTAATATCAGTTATATATTTACTAACTGAAGTCATTTTGTATATATAATGTCTAGAAAATAATAGTTTCTTTTCCTAAATTGTCTTTATTTAGGAACATTATTCGTTAATGAGTACCTATTCTTTTGGAGAGATGTAAATATATAATATATATTTAAATCAAGATGTCAGAACAAAAGAAAATAAATATAGATATGAATTTATTTAAAGTATCCAATAACAAAACTCGTAAAAAAACAGGTGAGAAAAAAGACGGCGCCATAAAGATAAAACAACCATCAACTAAGAAAAAGAACGAGACCCTTAAAAAGAAATCCATATTAAAAATGATACGACAACACCAACAAGAGCGTTATAGTAATCTGTTTGACGAAAAGAAACCAACCATAAAATCAGATGAATCCATTGGTTTTAATAAAGAATTTGAGGAGGCGCAGAAATTCATGCAGAATTTAACAGAGAAAACCACAGTTTCTACACCAAAGAACACTACATTGAAACAATATCCTACTACACAAACGAACTCTTTGTTGTATAGTCCTATTGTTGATACTTTCACCAATCCTATAAAAGAAGTTACTGGTAGTGTTATGAACCCAATGTCCATACATACCCAACCATCTATGGTTTTAAAACCAGTCTTTAACAATCCTATCCAGACAGCACCACAGTTTGGTTGTTTAAAAAATGGTCAGTTGCCCACTTATAGAAACTATATGAATAAAACACAGAAAGCTTTTCAACCACACATAAACATTGGAGGTGCACCAGGTGGCGTTAGTCCAATTCCTCCGCCAAAAACTTTTACTGAAACCCGAAATGAACATGTAGAAAACAGATTAAAAGAAAGTATGAATAGAGTAAATCAGATGAAACATGTTGAGGAAAAATTACAACAAATACGAAATTCTAAACCTAAAAAAATGAAGAGAAAGAAAACAATACGAAGAACGTACAAGGTGGGCAAATCAAAAATCGCACCAAAAGTGTCAGTATTGGTTTCAAATAAAACAATACGAAACAATATATCTACAAAAGCGCAGCTATTAAAACAAACGCCAATAGAAGAGGTTAAAAAACATTTAATAAAATGTGGTTTAATAAAAGTGGGAACAATAACTCCAAATGATGTGTTGCGTAAAATGTACGAAAGCTCGGTTTTGATGTGCGGTGATTTACATAATCATAATCCCGATAATTTGTTGTATAATTTCATAAACGGGCCTAAATGATTATAATTTCTTTGCGCTTATAATGTTTGGAAATAATCCTAGAATAGGTACTCTGTATCCATATCCAGTTACTTTATAGCTTTTTTCGGCGTCAAACTGAGTATACAATTCAGCGCTGTTAAAGAAGAGATAATAAAAGGAATTTGATACTGAATAAACCGTTCCGTCATGATCGGCAACTACGTTTGTTCCGTATTTTCCTCTCAAACTGTTAACTTCTTTTACACGAATTATCTTTTCAAACCGTGTTCCGTAAGCGTAAATTGCGTTTAATACTAAAAATGTCACAATAAGTATTATGTAATATTTATATTCGCCTAAATTAGAAATAATTGCTGATACAGATTTCATTTATATACTATACAACGTAATTATTTTATAACCTGACCAAAATAAAAATATTAGTAAATTCTATAGAATAATGGCAAGAGGCGGCTCAAGAGGTTCAATGGGTGGAAATGGAGGAATAGGAGGTACGGGCGTTTTTGGATTATTTGGTTCTACTGTAACTTGCAAAAGTGAAGACAATAGTTATTATTGTTGGTTCGTTAAATTTTTTAACGTGTTAATAATGTCTATTGTAATATTCTACATACTTTATTTAATTTATTATTTCGTTTTCCCTACGTTATTTAGTAAAAAACGTAGATAAATAAACTGTTTTAAAGTTGCTTGGAAGGAAGTACCCATGCTTTCAGAAACAAGAAAGAGACGGCAACACAACAAATTGTATTGAGGCAAAACAAACCATGGGTGTAGTGTGGTTTAACTATTATTTTTGCTGGTTTATTTTTTTCAACGCTTTTTTTGTATTCACCACGTTCCATAACGTTGTTTGACAAAAGTGTTCCGTTATCAATGTCTACAAAATGTCCATAATCATTCATTTCTGTTACTTCGTCGGCTAACATTTTCATTTATTATTTTTGTTATATTATATGAAAATATGTTTTAAATCAATTTTTTAAAACATATAAACCCATCTCTGCAAACATATATAGCCTAAATGTCCAAATCTAATAAAACATTGGAAGTTGAAGATAAATTGCATCAAGAATATGCAAGGTATAGCAAAGAAAACGAGCAAAAGTATGGTAAAAAAACTATGGTTCTTTTACATAATGGAAAATTCTTTGAAGTTTATGGAGTTCAATCATTAGAAACTGGAGAATATCAAGATAGCAAGATATTGGAGTTTTCAGATACATGCCAAGCCATAATTGCTCCAAGACCAGGCGTAATGGAAAAATTTGGAAGGGTGGTAATGGCAGGTGTTCCAACAGTGCAGTTGGATAAATATTTACAGATATTGCTTGATGCTGGATATACTGTATGTGTTTATTTACAAGAGAGTGAACAGGAGAAAGGCAAAAAATTCAAGCGTTATTTAGATAAGGTATATTCTCCTGGAACGTTTATTTCTTGCGAAACCGATATTTCTCCTAGGATTACAAATAATATAATGTGTGTTTGGATGCACTTAGCAAAACCTCTATCAAAGACAAGCGTATCTAAAATTAAGGATACTATTAGTTATGGAGTTTCGGTAGTTAATATTTTTACAGGAAAGTCTGCTATTTTTGAAAGTCAGAGTCCTTTTATTATGACGAATACTACATTTGATGAGTTGGAGCGTTATGTGTCTGTTTATAATCCCAGTGAGGTAATTATTTTATCCCCATTTGATAAAACAGACATACAAAAAATAGTTCAGTATACTGGTATAAAAACTCATACTATTCATAAAATTGATACAAGAGATGTCTCTAATCAAAAAGTAGTTAATTGCGAGAATCAACGATATATTAAACAGATTTTGACTTCTTTTTACAACGAAGAAACATTTGATTTATGCAGTGAATTTCATGAGAACATTATGGCAACCCAATCTTTTTGCTATCTATTGAATTTTATTCAAGAGCACAATCCAGACCTAGTACGAAAGATTAGCATTCCTACATTTAATAACACATCTTATAGAATGGTTCTAGCAAACCATACGCTCATGCAACTTAATATTATTGACGACGGAAACCACAATCATGGACAATATTCATCTGTATTGTCTTTTTTGAATAAATGCTGTTCGTCTATTGGAAAACGTAAATTGCAATATCAGATTACGAATCCCACATTTGATGAAGACTGGTTAAACCAAGAATATAATATGATATCAAAAACGCTTGATAATTATGATATGGTAGAGGCATTTCGCAAAATTCTATTAAAAATAAAGGATGTTGAAAAGATTATAAGACAGATTGTGATAAAAAAGATATATCCATCATCTATTGCAAATCTTTATAAAAGCGTTGATTGCGTTAGTCAATTAAATACATGTTTATATGAATTACCTGACATCTGTCATTATTTATGCAGTGAATTTAATCATGGTGAATCTTCTTATAACTATGTAGATTTAACTTGCTCAAAACTTACTGAATTTATAAACAATAATCTGGTTATTGAAAATTGCGAAAAGACTTCCTCAATGACTACCTTTGAACATAACATTATACAACGCGGAGTTTCTGAGAAATTAGATTTAGCGAATGATGAGTATTCAAAATGCAAAGATACATTTATAGCGATTCGTAATTATTTAAATGGATTAATGCAAAAAACCGAGAAATCACCGGACACTGATTATGTCAGTATGCAAAAGAAAGAAAAATCTGGTGAATATTTGCAGATTACAACAGTACGTTCAAAAAAATTACAGCCGCTTTTAACGGCGTTGAGCGGATTGAATAGTGCAACTAATGGAAAAATTATTCTAGAAAATAATGTTATGTTAAACCTTACTGAAATAAAATTCAAAAGCGCGGGTTCTTCTTCAAGTACTATGGATATTGAATCTCCTCAGCTTATTAAATTAAATAAACGAATGCTTGAATTAAAAGAAACAATTAATACATTGATTAGCGAAGCATATATGAAAGTATTGAATGAATTAGAAAATACTTGGCTCAACGATATTGAGAATCTAACAAACTATATAGCAAAAATAGACGTTCTTCAATGCAAGACATATTTGGCAAAACAATACAATTATTGCAGACCTGAGATTGATTCTTCCGTTGAATCTGCTTACGTAAATGTTAATGATATGCGTCACTGTCTTATTGAACATATACAACAAAATGAAATTTATGTTACTAATGATTTGTGTTTAGGACAGGACGAGAATGGTGTTTTATTATATGGAACAAACGCAGTAGGAAAAACAAGTTTAATAAGGGCACTTGGAGTTTCAGTTATAATGGCTCAATCTGGCATGTATGTTCCTTGTTCTAAATTTATTTATAAACCATACACTGCTATTTATTCCAGAATAATAGGAAATGATAATATTTTTAAGGGTCTCTCTACTTTTGCAGTAGAAATGTCTGAATTGCGTGTTATTCTAAAAATGGCTGATGCAAATAGTTTGATTTTGGGAGACGAATTGTGCTCTGGAACTGAAACAGAATCTGCGCTTAGTATTTTTTGTGCTGGTTTAATGCAATTGACAGAGAAACAATCATCTTTTATTTTTGCCACGCATTTTCATGAGATCCTTAACTTTGAAGAGATAACAAAATTAACTAGTGTTGTAACTAAACATATGGCGGTTTATTATGATAGAGAACTTGATTGTTTGGTTTATGATCGGAAACTTAAAGACGGTCCTGGACCTAGAATATATGGTCTAGAAGTTTGTAAATCGCTTTATTTGGAAGACGAATTTTTGGAGTTGGCATATGGTCTACGCAATAAATATTTTCCTGAAACGAAGGGGATTTTATCTAGTCCAACTACAGTGTACAGTGCAAGAAAATTAAAAAGTGTGTTGTGCGAGAACTGTGGTATTAATAAAGCAGAAGAAGTCCATCATTTACAGCAACAAAAAGATGCAAACGATAATGGTTTTATTGGAACGTTTCATAAGAATCATCCGGCGAATCTACAAAATATTTGCCAGGAATGTCATGATAAAATACACGCAAACAAAGACGCAAAAAAAGTTGTGCGTAAGAAGACAACTAAAGGGTTTAAAACACTTTAACGCTTATTGCCTTGGTCCGGCAAAGATATCATTGCCTTGGTCCGGCAAAGATATCATTGCCTTGGACAATTGCCATAACATTTGCTTTGATAATAATAAAAGTCTCTATTCGGTATTAATGTATTGCTATAATGTGATTTCATTTTGGGACCATTTTGGCTGCCACTTACGCATTTTGCGCCACCTAAAAGAACACAGCAACTAGTAGATGCACAAACATTAGGGTCCATATGTTGGCAAGCTTGCTCTAATTGGTCTGGATTATTTTTGTAGTAATTACACACACCGCCTTGAATTGATGACGTTTCAACCATTGGTTTTCCAATAAACATGTTCGCGGTTCTGCTTAAATATACGCTATCTTCATAATTCGGAACGTACGTTAATGAACCATAAACATAATCCTTGGGTTTGTAATAAGTTGGGGTAACTCCTAAACCAGTTGGAAGCATGGCTTTGGTGCTTCCGTCTTTTTCTCTTATGTATGAAGTCCCCGCAGGATTGCCATACTTGTCTTTTTCACCTGAATAATCATCGTGAAATTGAACATTTACATTATTGCTTATGTCATTATAGCCTTTTTTAAAGCCATCGTATTTATATTGGTTAGTGGAAACCTGATATTCGTTTACAGCAGTTACTGCGGCAACGCTGGGGTCAGGTGCAGGTGCTGCAGTTGCCTCTGTTGGAGTTTCCGCTGCGTATCCAGAAGGGGATCCTTGCACCATAGTCGCTTGTTGAGCGTCAGCTGCTACAATGTTTTGTTCGTTTTGTACTATGCCAGACATTCCAAGACCTTCTTTAAAATAGTAATTGTATAGTTCTTTAGCTAAATAGAATATTACAACAAACAATACTATTATGCTAAAAATATAAATCGGTTTAGACATTCTTTATAATATTGTAACATTTTGTTATAGATGAAAAATTGAAAATATATAAAAGAATATACGTATATTAATTATAGAGAACAATGATTATTCCAGTAAAGTGTTTCACATGCGGTATGGTGCTTGCAGACAAATATAGGTATTTTCAAAACGAAGTTAGAAAAATTAAACTATCGCAGGGAATGGATTTAGAAAAGGTCACGTATTTAACTAAAAACAAGGTAGATAAAACACCAGAGGGTACAGTTTTGGACGATTTAGCATTAAATAATGTTTGTTGCAGAAGACATATGTTGACGCATGTTGACATTGAATAGTCCCATCTCTCAATTTAAATAGGTTGATTTTTTTTATAGTTTTAATATATAAATGAGCAGGGCCAAGAATAATAGAAAAACAAAAGGAAAGATTGCTAATAAAAAAAGAAACACTCGTAAAAATAGAAAGGGGTCTCGTAAAATAAAAGGTGGTTGTGGTTGCAACTCTGGACTTATTAAAGGTGGCAATATAAATCCACCAAGTTTTGATGGGAATTTGCCCATTCGTTACTATTATGGTCAAAACGATTACCAGAATGACCCAACTGCACCAAATGCTATTGAAAGTGCCAGAAATTTACCAGGAATAATTAAAGGTGGCAAGAGACGTAACAATAAAAAGATAAAGGGTGGTGATATGTTGTTGGGTTCAGCATACTCAAATAATCCATTAGTATCATTTGGGACTATGGATGGCGCTAGAAACTCAGTTGATGTTTTGTATGGAAGCACAACCGTAAATCCTTCTGTTTATAACCAACCTACATTAAATGGTCATACTTCAAACAATCCACCTTTAGCATAATTTTCTTAATGATTATATATAATGGCGATTGCAATTGCTGGTTTGAAAGATTTATGTACTCCCGCTTCTTTATATTTGGTTTTATCTGTAATAGCGTTAGCGGTTATGTTTTTCCAAAATATAGGTAGCGAAAACATTTATTGTTTAGGCGTTTACCAATGCGATGTTTCCAGTGTGTCGCTAATTTTTATTATTAAGATACTCTACATTTTATTCTGGACTTGGGTTTTGAACCTAATTTGCAGAGCTGGATATTCTAGTGTATCATGGTTTTTGGTATTGTTTCCCTTTGTTTTATTTTTTATTTTAATTGCGGCTTTCCTTTTGTCTAAGCAATAATTTTAATGGTAATATTATTTATATGAAATAATATTATTATGAACCGACAACTAGATGTTAAATTATTAAATAGGCTTCCTATGGATGTTATAATGAATCATATTTTACCATATACTTATTTGCCCCAACATCCAAAACTTATGATGGATGTGCGTAGTTTTTACTCCGATTTTTCCATACTTGAAAATGCTTACACATATGATTTTAACTACGACGTGTTAATATACGATTTAATATGCTTTTGCAATCGTTCGCGCATACCTAGTTATAATATGCATAAATGCTTTGGTAAAATTCTAAACCGAATGTTCAGAATGAAAAAATGGTCGTATAGTAGATGTAATAATTTTGTATTTATTGTTTTTCATAGAGATGTTATATTAAACCCTGAAAGGAAAATAAGATTCTTATGGGGAATTCTAAATCCAAGAGAAAGAACTTTGTTTATTAATAATTATGTCATTGAAGATGATTATGTCTAATTAGAATAAAACAAAATTACGCAAAAATGTTTTATAAAATGGGGGTAAATAACTATTTTCCGCAATTGGAGTTCTTATCCATTCTTCGTGTTTTCTATCAAATAAATCCATGTTGTTATTAATTCGCACATTTATTTTTTCAGTATCTGTAAAATTTACATTGTTAAATTCTTGATGCGAGAAAGTCTCTATTTTGTTTTTTATAAAACTAGCGTCTCCAAAATAGCATAAATGCCAACCACCGTTATTTATGCTTGGACAATCACAATTGCGAATTTTATCACAAGAAAATCCTAGTTCGTTAAACGCCTTTATCGTCACTATTCTGCAGGGCTCCCATATATTTTTATGTTTAACGTTTAAATTATAATAGTAAAACCCCATTTCTAGTTTATTTACGTAAATGCGCATGTCTCCGTTTTTAATTTTCATTAATGTTTCTGGGTCTGGAATTTCATCCAAATCAGCTATTGTAAAAACATCATCATCTGATAATTCCAATTTTTTTAATCCGCGAGATATACAATCTCTTTGAAAACGTTCATTTAACCATTGATTTTTTTCGTCCAAGTTAATGTTAGGATATTTAAACGGGAAATCTTCAACTATAATGTGGAGTATTTTATTATTAAACTTTTCAAATAAGTGTTTATTTTCGTCAAAGTATAATTTCTTTGGTTTTCCCACAAACGTATGTGTTGATTCAATTAACACAAAATAATCTACTACTTCATTTAATATGGATAATCTATAGTTTAAAAGTTCAAGTTCGTTATAAAAAATAAAACAATCCACTACCTTTTTACTGTTAAACTTGCTCATTATATAGATTTTATTATTTTATTTCTATGTTTCTTTATAACATATAATATAATATTTACAATAAAAAAATTGTAATCACAATAATAAACCACAACTGCTTTTATCGTAACAATTTAGTCATTTATATATTATTTAGATATTGTATAAATAGTTTATTCTATTTAAAATGTCTCAATTTAAAAGACCATACAATACTTTGTTTAAACAATTAACTTATGATAATTACTATTTGAAATCTCAAAACAATGAATTACGTAGTGTTATTAACGTATTAGAAGCAAATATTTCACAATTAAACAGATTTATAATGACTCAATATGATTTATCATTTAATGTGATGGAAAATCTTAGAATCGTAACTTTTGATGGCTCTGGTTCTGTAATATCATGCATTCATTCTGATGGTTCTGGTAATTTTATTCCTTGTACTGAAATGTCTGGGGGGTATTTGCCATGTGTTTTGCCACCTATGTATGAAAATGCAATGCCAGAAAATCAAGAAGTTATGGGAGATAAAATTTCAAAAACACATATTTCGGATGCTAGTAGAGATTTCCCTTACGATTATCCTTATTACGGTTATAGATATCCTTATTTTAGAAACCCTTATTATGGATATCCTTATTACCCGTATTTATATGATAACGATTATTTATATAGAGGTATGGACGCATCATGTGTTAATATGCAATCTACGAAACCAATGCAACACCAACCCCCCCAAGCTCACCCTGCTTTAATACATGGTCCAAATGGAACGCATATCCATATCCATACAAAGTAAAAAATTGATTATTAATGTTATAAAATATATAAAACAATATCGCTATATTTTATACCATGAATCCCCAAATCTCTAATTTATCTGAAATCGGAGATGCCTATAAGTTTACAATCAATAACATTAATGTAAGTTTAGCAAACGCTATCCGCAGAACGATTCTCTCTGATATTCCTACTCTAGCGTTTTATACTGAAACCTACAATGATAATCAATGCAATATCCAGGTTAATACGACCCGTTTGCATAATGAGATTTTGAAGCAGCGACTTAGTTGCATTCCAATCCACGAAAAAGATTTGAATATTTTGCCTGGCGCTTATATTTTGGATTTGGATATCCACAATAACACAGATGAGATGATTATTGTTACTACTGAGCATTTCAGAATCCGCAACAAGACCAATGGCAATTTCCTATCCAAGGATGAGACCAGACGCATATTCCCGCCATGCCAAAAGACACAACAATATATTGATTTTGCTCGTGTTCGGCCAAAGATTGGTGATAATATTCCAGGCGAGCATATTAAATTGACAGCCGAGTTTTCAGTTCATAACGCTAAAGAAAATAGTATGTTTAATGTTGTGTCTAAATGTTCTTATGGAAATACCCCTGATATGAAGAAGATTGATGAAGTCTGGGAGGAACATGAGAAGAAGCTTAGGTCAGAGCAATTATCTGTTGATGAGATTGACTTTGAGAAGAAAAACTTTTATTTGTTGGATGCTCAGCGTTATTATGTTCCGGATAGCTTTGATTTTGTAGTTCAAACTGTTGGTGTCTTTGAGAACCGTGAGATTATTCAAAAAGCATGTAAGGTATTGCACGATAGATTAATCAATATGATTCAATTGATTGATTCTGATGGCGTTCCTATTAACAACAGTGAGACAACTATGGATTACTGTTTTGATATTATTCTAGAGAATGAGGATTATACTCTCGGAACTGTGTTGCAATATGTTCTTTATGAGAAATATTACATCAAGGAGAAAATCTTTACCTATTGTGGTTTCAAGAAGTTTCACCCTCATAATGATGACAGCACACTTCGCATTGCATATGCACAAAATGCGGATAAGAGAATGGCTGCACAGCATTTACGCTTTGCGTGTGTAGATGCAGGCAATGTGTTTAAGAGAGTATTTGATATGTTTGAGAAATAATATTCGTTTAGTATATACGCGTTCAAAAAATTGAATGAATATATCTTTTTTATTACTCTTACTAAGTTACTCGGGTCAAATGCATTGTTTGAAAACTATTAAAAATAACTGTTGTCTTTTTAGAAGAAGAACTGCGTCTTCTGAAACGAAACCCTACAAAGAAATAGCCGTTAGACAATTAGATGAATATTTAAATGATGTTGAATACAAAGATACAACTGCGTTTATTCCACCAATTGTAGCTGGTAAGGTAATAAAAGTTTATGATGGAGATACTATCACTATTGCTTCCAAAATTCCAGGAACAGCATTGCCTATTTATAGGTTTCGTGTTAGACTTGCTGGAATAGATTCCGCAGAAATAAAGGGGTCAACTGAGGCAGAAAAAAAGAAGGCAATTGAAGCTAGAGATGCTCTCCATAATTTGATATTTGGCAAAATGGTTGTTCTACAAAATGTGGGTACTGAAAAATACGGCAGAATCCTAGCTGATATTTATATTGAGAACTTGCACATTAATCAATGGATGTTGGATAATAAATATGCAGTTCCGTATGATGGTGGAAAAAAAATGCGTCCGTCAGAATGGGATAATGAAATTTAATTGTTCTTTATATTCGTTTTATAATAATATCTGAAAAATTGAATTAGATATTATTTTTTATAAAGTATATAAACACGATAGACATGGAGAAGAGATTGAATACTAAGATTGAAAAGTACGTTACTGAATTCAAGGATAGTATTCGTACTAAGGTAACTGAACTCGGTTTTCAAGAGAAGCCACTTGTAAATGAGCTTTTAGAGTATATTTATGATTATGAGCGTCTTAGTTTGGCTAAGGATGACTTAGTAAAGCGAAAGCGAATCAAGAACGCTATTCCAGTTAATAATAGGTGTAACGCAAAGCGAGCGAATGGAGAACAATGTACTAGACGTCGTAAGGCAAAATGTGAGTTCTGTGGAACTCATATGAAAGGAACTCCGCATGGATTCTTTCAAACAGATGAAACATCTGAAAATACAGTTCAAAAGATGGAAGTGGTCGCCGAAGATATTTGCGGAATTGTTTATTACATTGACAAGTTTAACAACGTATACAAAACAGAGGATATTTTGGAAGGGAAGCAAAACCCAAGGATTATTGCAAAATGCATAAGGAACGGTGGTAACACTACTATTCCTGAGCTTGGACTAGTCTGAACCTTTCGTTACTTTAAGAACTATGGACTCTTTTACTGTTTCTTCACGATTGTCTAAAATAAAATTATTAATTTCACTAGCCTTTAGCACATCGCCTTTATAATATTTTGATAGGATGTCCAACAATACTTTTTTCGTTATTGGTTTCTTAACGTTCTTTTTAGTATAGCATATCTGTCCATTATTAATATCAAAACAATCTATCTCATTCTTTTTCATAGTTTCCATTAATATAGTTGATGTTTTTCCTTTTTCTGCTTTTCTTAGTTTTATTTCTTTTTGTAGCCTACGAATGTCGTTATCTAGTTTAACCCAATCTTTTATAGTTTTAACAAGCTGTTCTTTTGTTTCCATTATCATATATAAAGAATATATTTTTATATCTGATTATTTAGTAATTTTTAACTGGATAATATATATCAATTATATAGATTATGAATATGCAATTTGTTAATAGTAGATACACCATGAGAGCACAAGTTTTGAATACACAACCTATTGTTTCTATGGTGCCTTTTGCGAGAAAGAATTATAACAATAGACCTAATATTCAACCTCAACAAGTGCAGGTACAAACAGTTCCTCAAAACAATCCTAATAAAATAAGATGGGGTCCTCCTACATGGTTTCTTTTCCATACATTAGCACATAAGATTAGAGACGAGCAATTTTCTAAAATTAAAAATGAGCTTTTAACAAACATTATAACAATATGTAGAAATCTACCGTGCCCAAAATGCGCTGAACATGCAACCGACTATATGAGCAAAATTAACATTGGGGCAATTCATACTAAAGATGACCTTAAAAATATGCTTTTTAAATTTCACAACGATGTTAATGTGAGAACCGGAGCGCCTTTGTTTGAATATAATGATTTGCAAAACAAATATAATAGTGCAGTGACCATTAATATTGTGCAGAATTTTTTCGTATATTTTAAAGACAAATCGTTTAATGTTACAGCAATTGCCAATTCAATGCATAGGGAAAGAATAACTAATTCGTTAAAAGAATGGTTTCAAAAGAACATTCAATGCTTTGAACCATAAATATTGTTGTTGCGAACAATAATATTTATTATGCGGATGGCGTTCCCATATTGGTAGACAATAGCTTTCCATTTTTATAAACGGCGCACTTAAACGTTGATGCTGACGGTTTGCTACAAACTTCCTTATTGTTTACGCCTGCAAAATATTGCAGGCTTGTGTTATGTGTCTCATCAATTATATACGCCCATAACCAACCAAAAAATCCAGCAAAAACAAGTGACGCCAATAATTGCCATACGGTGTAGCAAGAATTCTTGATATTCCATAAAGCATCAAACACTATAACTAATGGGAAAAACACTAGGGTTGGAATGTTTTGGTTTACAAAATCGTATGTAATTATTGTAAATAATAGATATGCAAAAGTGTATCCAAACACAGCTTGACCTAGTGGTAGTTTTGAAATGTCAGTTTGTCCAAGCGATATCATGTTGCATATTTCTGGTCTTGATTCTGGGTCAATTGTTGGTAAAAATGTCATTACATTTCCTATAGCTACATTAACAAAGCATGCACATAACAATCCTACCAAATATACTAAGCCTTTGAAATCTTGATTAAATATGGACGATAGAGCAAAAAAAGATACAAGTACAAATGGTGCTAAACGTAAAAATAAATAGGTAAACGATATGATGTTCAAATCCATTTTTCTAAACTATACTAATATATTATATTCGTAGAAAGTAATTATGCGTCTGTGAATACATACTCAAAAACTTCTTTTATTGTAGAGACCTCTATAAATTGAATATCTGCGTGTTTCTCTTTTTCGTATTTCTTTTTCCATTCATTGTATTCTTTATTGTTTGCCTTTGGATAGAGAAACGTTGTAATACCTGATTTAATTCCCCCCAATATTTTTACATCTAAACCACCTATTGCTGTTATTTCTCCATTTAAGCTTATTTCTCCTGTCATAGCAATTTCGTTTTTTATTAATTTTTTATTTAATAAACTATATATGGCAACTGTAATTGCTGCACCTGCTGATGGTCCATCCTTTGATATACTTCCCTCTGGGCAATGTATATGTAACCCCTGGCATTTTGTCTCTTCAAACTGTTTTAACCATTCTTTTTTAATAGAGTCGCTTGTTAAATTCCACGCTAACGTCTTGGCTACATTCATGCTTTCTTTCATGACATCACCTTGAAGACCTGTTAAACGCAAGTCTAAGAACGTGGATGATGGAAAAAACAATGTTTGAATAGGAATTATCCCGCCTCTACCAAGAGCATTTGCCCATAGACCATTTATTATTCCTACTTCGGGAGTATTATGGATTCGTTTCTCATTTATTTTATTGTATTTAATCAAATACTTATTTTCCAAGTTTTCTTTTGTTATAACGATTGGTAACTCAAAGCTTTCACTGCATGAAGATTTCAATATATTCAAATTTATTTCACCAAATAAGTCAAATAATAATTCTTTTAATTTTCTTACGCCTGGTTCTACAGTGTATGAATCTATTATGTATTCTATCATTTCATCTGATATTTCTACAATGTTCTCAAACCCCATCTTTTTATTAATTTCTGGTAAAATATACTTGCGAACAATTACCATCTTTTCATCTAATGATAGATTCTCAAATTTTATTCGGTGTATTCTATCTAATAAAATACGGTCTATTTTTTCTGGGTCATTATATGAAAATATAAATAGCGCTTTGGATAAATCAATATCTATTCCTGAGAAATATTTATCTTGAAAACAATCATTTTGTGTAGAATCTATTAAATGTGTAAATATACCAATGATTTCTTTACCATTTTCTGTATTGCTTACTTTGTCTAATTCATCTACATAAATAATAGGGTTCATGCACTTGGCTTCCATCAATATATCTACTATTTTACCCCATGTTGAATGCACATAAGTGTATCCATAACCTTCTAATGAAGAACCGTTGCTAGACCCACCTAATGCTATAAAAGAAAATGGCCTGGATTCTCCTTTATCATCTTTTAAACAGTTAGCCAATCCTTTCTTGGCTAATGATGTTTTTCCTATTCCTGGAGAGCCTTCAAACCCAAAACAGTACCCCGTTTGTTCGCCATTCATCCATTGAGCAATAATTTTTAATATTTGGTTTTTTGCGTGACTATGACCATATATTGATTCGTCTAGCAAATCAACGACGTTTTTCATAGCAGATTCTATGTTTGAAACGTTTGTATTTATTGCTGTAAACTCGTTTTTGGTTTTAGTTAAAGACAATGGTGAAGAATAGTTTAATTGGTCAAATATTTCAATAACCATTGAATCATTGGACCTATTATTTTTTATGTATTCTAATATGCGATTTGTATTGTCTTGCTTACCAACATTAGTTAATGCGTGTTTTTTCTCACCTTTTGATTTTTTAATAGAATTTATATATTGAATAACCTTGGTTAATTGTTTATTAGAATTTTTATCAACGATTTCCTCCATATCGCCTAGAACTTTTTCATTAATATACGCGTTAATTTTATTGATAATGCTAACTATTTCTATATTTGAATACTTTTCCTTTTTGATTATTTTAAACTCTGGAAATAGTTGTTCTATTAATGTTAATGCGCGAATAAACCATTTATTCATTTCTTTCATTTTTTTTAATATGGGTTCTTCGCGATAAATACCAAATGGGATTTTTATTAATCCTTCCAAATATTGTTTGGCTTTTGTACTTAGTTCATCTGGTTTGCCCTTTATTTCTTTTAACTTCGCCATCGCCTTTTCTTTTACTGTTTCGTTAGCTTTTAATAAATAAATTTGCTGCTCCAAGGATACTCTATTGATGTCGTATTTTTGCATCATATCGTTTGTGTATTTTATCGTATGTTTTACGACATCTTTAAAATACATTTTAATCTTCCATGGTAAACTTTCATATAGAAAATTAAGGTCACCTCCTACGGAATCAATAGAATTTGCTGTGATTAAATCGTATAATAAATAACATATATACTGTATCTCATCGTCTTTATTATAAACTAATAGATTTATTAACATGTTGCGTTGTGAATAAACGTCTAGTTCTAAAAATTTTTTAATAGTTAGTTCTAATTTAGTTTGTTTAATAGAGCGCGTTTCTGTAAAAATAGCTATCATTTTTTTGCGCACATCATCATTGCCAAATATTAATATCTCTTTTAATGTAGTTGTTTCAATTATGCGAAATAGAACTTCTTTTTCTAATTCTTCTTGACCGTTTGCAATACTACGTATTTCGTGAATTCTGTTTTTAATATAAAGATTTGTGAAACAATTAATATGTATGTCATCTATTATACCGTTTATTATCAGGGTTTTTTTACTCTTTTCATTTTGAATTACAACCCGTATTCCATATATTTTTTGATAAAATGATTTATTTGATCCATCTGTGTCAAAACATTCAAATGTATTTGAATCCTCAATCACCACATTTTCTTCTGTAATTTTATTAGAACAAGTCGTATTGTTGTTTATGCTGGTTGATTTGTTCGGTTTCCAATGAACCACTTTATATCCAATAGGTTGAATATGGTTTTTTATTATTTCGTATTTTGCGTTTAGTATTGGGTGTTCTATTTTCATGTTTTTGAATTCTGACCCAAAAATTATGAACAATAAGTCCTCTATGCGCTTTGTGCCAAATCCGCATATTATCATGGATAACTTATCTATTATTTTTTGTAATGAATCTATGATTTTTTCACTGTTTTTAGTATTGTTTCCTCTCATGTGCTTTGCTATTTCGTTTGTTTTTTCATATAGTTCAGTTAATACAGAAATTGATAGATTCGCATCATTATTACTAAATATGTTATGTTCTTTATTGATTCTTATTGAGCTTATTGTGCTTCGGATTATCTCTTGAATATATGTTATCTTTTCCTCAATAAACCCGTATAACTCATTATCGTCTGTTTCTTTTATTGCGTTTTTTAGTTTTAAAGAGTTCTGCGTATCACTCTTTTTGTCACTCATTAAATATGGTATACATTTATCTCATATAAATAATGCTGTATGACCGTGTGAAAATAGTTCTACGGTAAAACTGTATTTACAATAATAGTATATTTAAATGTAGTTTTATGATAGCAATTTAAAAATAAAATAAATATATTTTTATATGGATAGCAATATTTTTATATGGCATAAAGATTATATAGGTTATAAAAACGATTCAAATATATATAGCGATGTTGTTGTTCATACAGGAACAAATATAAAATGTGAATGGCAAAATGTAATGGCAATAAAATATATAGACAATTCACCAAGAGTACTTGAAAATATAAATCATTTTATTCATGGCCACAAATGGGGACCAGAATATAATCATAAATATAAAATTTTTGATAATTTGTTTAGAAATTATAACTCCATTTTAGAAGATGTGAACACCGAAAACTTAACTTACTATAACCAGACTACATATTTTTCAATGTTAGACGCATTTTCATTTTCCAATAGTGGTCACAATCTTAGTGATTTTTTGAATAGGGTTTCTTACATATTGTATAATAATATTAAAAATGTTATAATTTATAAAGGTTACAAAGAGACACATAATTTCAAATTAATAAATCTATTAATTAGTGATTGTGTTTTTTATGAAGTTGATTTTGATAAAATATATAAATTTAAAAGTCTAATCGTTGTTAGACCAATAGTTTTCAATATTTTATTGCGTCAACCATTAATAGAAAGGTTGAATACGATTATAATTGAAAAATATGCTAACGTTTATGATGATTGCAAAGGTAAAAAAATAATATTAATGAAAACACACAGAAATAAAAACGTAATGCTCGCAGCTACTCAATTTAATTGCGAAGATTTTTTATCCAATTTAGAAAAGAAGGATTATTTGTATGTTATACCAGAAGACATTGACGTCTTTAAATTGGCAATTTATCTCTTGTTTGCTAAAAAAATAGTATATTCAACTGGTTCAATATTATATACAAATAAACTATTTTTTAATTATAACGCAAAATTGGTTTACATGTGTTTACCTGGACAATTGAATTCATGCACGCATAAAGAATTATTAGATAATAGTTTAGTAATTAATACATTACATAATGTAGATAATTATTCTGAAATAATAGAACAGATAGAAAATTATTAGATTATTATAAAGCTAAAAAAATACAGCTTTATAATATATATGAACAATGTTTTGGATGAGTACAATTTGCTCATATTTTGGAACTACAAATTGAATAAATATGCATACATGGAAAACTACCTACATACTCTTCACTGCATATTAAATCAAAAAAATTATAAAATATTGGTTTAATTAATGAAGCTTTATTTTGAATGAGTAATAAATATTTACAGTTTTTTGCTAACGTTTCAACAATTTTAGAATATATTTCATCATTTGCAATATGTTGTAAAACTACAGACGCATATATTAAATCATATTTTTTAGATAATATATTCGGTATCATTTCTACATAATATATTTCATTATACCCTAATTTATTAATATATTCTGAATAATTTTTTTCATAATTTAATAACTCTAAATAATCAACTTGGTTTGAATAATTTTTTAATAAGCTTAAATTTCTTCCTAGACCAGCTCCATAATCTAAAACTGTAGAAATATTTAATTCAACCAATTTTTTATGTATTGAATTTGCTAAATTGTCTGGTTCAAAATTATCTGAACCTACAATTAGTTGTTTCATTTTCACAATATCTGCTGGATTATTTTGCCAATCAAAATAAGTATCATAGATTGAACGACTCATATATAAATATATATATATGATTAATTCTAATATTACATATTGATTTTTCTAATAATTATGTAATGTTCTTTTAACATCTTAAAATAATTCTATTTAAAGAATAATACTGTTAATTTACCATAATATGTCAATAGCTATAGTAGGGTATACTGGTTTTGTCGGTTCAAATTTACTCCAATTTTATAAATTTGATTACTTTTACAACAGTAAAAATTTTAGCGAAGCGTCTAATATGACGTTTGATGAGTTGTATTTTTGTGGCGTTCCAGCAGTAAAATGGAAGGCTAATAAATATCCTCAAGAGGATATAGATGTTATAGATAGTATTAAAGAGATTTTAAAAACTATAAAGGTTAATAGAATAGTGTTGATTAGCACAATTGACGTATATGAAGATGTAGATAGAGAATATGCAGAAGATTATGACTGTGATTGGGTAATAAATCATCATTATGGTCGCAATAGGTATATGTTTGAGTATTTCGTAAAAAACCATTTTGAAAATTACAATATAATTAGATTGCCGGCTCTATTTGGGAAAGGATTAAAAAAGAATGTAATTTATGACCTAATAAACAATAACCAAATAGATAAAATACCAATAAATTCATTATTTCAATGGTATGATTTGAATTGGTTAAAAAAGGATATTGATTTGATTATTCAAAATGATATTAAAATATGTAATTTATTTACTGAGCCTCTGCGTACTAGAGAAATAACTAATCTTTTTCATTATGAAGCAAATAGTTATTACAATAATGAAAAGGAAATGATTTATAATTGCAAAACTAACTACGCATCACTGTTTAATTGTGACGTTTCTGGATATGTTAGGAATAAGGATGACGTTTTGAGAAATATAAAATCCTATATTGAAAGCGCACATATAAAAAGTAGTAATCTTTGTGTTTCCAATATTTGTATAAAACATATTTCTCAGTTTCAATTTGCTTGCATATTAAAATTATATGGAATTAAAAATGTACAGATAGCACCAACTTCGCTAATAGGTGATTGGAAAAATATTGACACTCTTGACGTTTCAATGTTCACAGAAAATGAAATAAACATTTATTCATTCCAATCTATAGCTTATGGTTTAAATGACTTGAATATATTCACTTCAAGAAGTGAAGAGTTAATGACACATTTAAGAAAGGTTGTGGATTGCGCTTCAAGATATGGTGTAAAAATATTGGTTTTTGGTTGTCCACGGAATAGAAAAATTATAGATATTGATGATGACAATGATACCGTTTTCATTAAGTTTTTTAGAGAGCTTGGAGAATATTGCAAAGAGAAAAACATTATTATTTGTATAGAGCCAAATGCAAAAGAATATGGTTGTAACTATTTAAACAAAGTAGAACACGGCGGTGTTATTGTTAATAAAATAGACAATTCTAACATCAAATTAATGGTTGACCTAGGTAATATTATTATGGAAAATGACGATATATCAATGGCACGCAAGTATTCAAATGTTTTGTATAATATTGATATTGCGCAACCAAAAATGGCAGACCTGTCAAACCCAGACGAATTGAATTCTAGTTTTGTAAATATTATAAAAGATATAGGTTATAATAATAACATTAATTTGGAAATGATTTTAAATGCAGAAAATAGTGATATTGAGTTGACATTATTATCACAATCATTATCTAATTTTATTCACTTATATTCTAAGTAGTCAAGTACGAATTTTTCAAATTTGAAAATTCCGTATATTTTTCCGCAGTTTACGCTAATTACGTTTTTTTCTATTTCTTCTATAATTGCATCTCTTGAATCTGATAATGATATGGGTTTTGTTTTTTTTGATAAAAAATATGAAGTGTATACAAAATCTTTATTAAAATCTTTATAATATTCTTTTATTTTGTTCTCCATTTTGTCTTTTAATTTTTCAATTTCTATGTCGCTTATAACATATTCTTCTATTTCTCTATACTTTGAACTAGATATAATTGGAGTATATTCTACATCAGTTAATGTATATAAGTTATTTGATATGTCTCTGGGATATAGAGATGAAAATTTTCCATCCATTATTGTTATTGCATTAAATTCTGTATCTCTTATTTTTTTATATACCAACGAGAGTGTTAGTTCATAGGTATAATATTTTTTAGACAATCCTAATTGATTATATGTGCAATCTAATAACAAATCGCATTCATAAGTGCTTTTATCAGTAGACACAGTTATTTTGTTATTTTTTTTTGAGTATCCTAAGCATTTTTCATTAAGTAAAACGTTTATTGTTTTAAGGTTATTT
>Ga0209088_10000640_pt1 | contig 24327 bp, 27 predicted proteins | sample S_140625_EF_Meta_FD_187324 | JGI IMG/M metagenome (GOLD analysis project Ga0209088, IMG submission 187324) | Freshwater microbial communities from Lake Simoncouche, Canada to study carbon cycling - S_140625_EF_MetaG (SPAdes) (version 2) | ecosystem: Environmental > Aquatic > Freshwater > Lake ... | reverse complement strand
GGGAAAAGGCAGCCGATCTATCGGAAAAGCTTCACATCATTCGAAAAAAGAAGCCGTACCGCCAAATTCTATCTTGTGCACCTGAGATGTATGACGAGTTGTGGGTTGCAGGAAAGTGTATGTACAAGTTGGAGCCGGTGTTGGCGGATGGAGGAGAGCTGATTATTTATGCTCCCCATCTCACAGAGGTGTCGATCACCCACGGGGATCTGATTCGGCGGATCGGATACCACTGTCGGGACTATTTTTTGAAACAGTGGGACAAGTTTAAGGATGAGTCTTGGGGAGTATTGGCCCACTCGACCCATGTTCATGGAGGGGGAACTTATGAGAACGGTGTGGAGAAGCCGAGGGCGCGGGTTGTTTTAGCGACGGGGATACCAGAACAGGTTTGTCGCCTGATCAACCTTGGTTATCGAGACCCCAAAACGATTCGAAAAGAGGATTTTGCCAATCGGGAAGAGGAGGGAGTTCTTCTTGTTCCTAAGGCGGGCGAGAATCTCTATCGCCTTGAGGATTAACATTTTTGCTTAACAAAAAACGATTTCTATATAGCTTCTAAGTCACGATGAGTACCAAAATGAAAATTAAAGCTGAGGGCGCGCTCGATTTTCTATCTTTGGGAGCCCTCGTTCATCGCTTGGACCCTGGGATCATCCCTTTCCGCAAAGCCACAGAGTGCAAAATTCATGTAAGTGGAGGTGAATTCAATGTTGCCGCTAATTTGGCTGACTGCTTTGGAATGCGAACGGGAATCGCCTCTGCGATGGTGGAGTATCCGATCGGGGATCTGATTGCAGAACGGGTACGGGCGATGGGGGTGCGACCCTTCTACAAAAAGTTTAAGCATGATGGGGTGAACGGTCCAAATATGGCAGCGGTGTATAGTGATCAGGGGCATGGGGTTCGGGCGCCTGTGGTATTTTACAATCGGTGCAACGAGGCGGCGGCTTTGCTGAAGCCTGGTGATTTCGATTGGAAGAAGATTTTTGGTGAGGGAGTCCGCTGGTTTCATAGCGGCGGGATTTTCTCGGCTCTCTCCCAAACCACCCCTGAGCTGATTATTGAAGCTATGCAGGCAGCCAAAGCGGCGGGAGCAACTACGTCCTTCGATCTCAATTATCGAGCCAAGTTGTGGAATATTCAGGGCGGGCACGAGCGAGCGGTGGCGATTCTTGATAAGATCGTTAAGAACGTCGATGTACTGGTCGGCAATGAGGAGGATCTGCAAATGGGGCTAGGCATTCCTGGCCCCGATGTGCATTCGAAGTCGAAACTGGATCCCTCGGCCTTCCTCAGCATGATGAAGAACGTCACCAAGAAGCATCCACATGTGCAGGCGGTGGCCACGACCTTGCGGGAAGTGCACACTACGAATCATCACAGCTGGAGTGCCGTGGCCTGGATTCATGGAACCACGCATCAAGCTCCCACTTGTGAACTCGATGTGATCGATCGGGTCGGAGGAGGAGACGGATTTGCAGGCGGGTTTATTTACGGACTCCTTTCCGGAGCCGAACCGGATGACGCAGTGAAGCTGGGCTGGGCGCACGGGGCTTTGCTCACGACCTTCCCTGGGGACACCACCATGGCAACTGTGGATCAGGTGAAGGCTTTTGCGCAGGGCGGATCTGCCCGGATTCAGCGTTAATTTATGGCAAACGAACCGCAAGGGGATCTGGCCCTGATCGGGCTGGCTGTGATGGGGCAGAACCTCATTCTTAACATGAACGACCACGGTTACACGATTGTGGCTTTCAATCGCACGGTTTCCAAGGTGGACGACTTTTTGGCAAAAGAGGCGAAGGGAACGAAAGTTCAGGGCGCACATTCAATTGCTGAGATGGTGGCGAAGCTGAAAAAACCACGACGGGTGATGCTTTTGGTAAAGGCGGGTAAACCTGTGGACGATTTTATTCAGGAGCTTCTGCCTGTGATGGAGAAGGGGGATATTATTATCGACGGGGGAAATTCACTTTTTGACGACACCAACCGGCGCCAAAAAGAGGTCGAAGCGAAAGGACTTCTCTATATCGGAACGGGAGTTTCCGGTGGCGAGGAGGGAGCACGCCGCGGGCCCAGCATCATGCCAGGTGGATCGCCGGCCGCTTGGCCGTTTGTGAAAAAGATTTTTCAGGACATCTCCGCCAAGGTGGACGGAGGGACTCCCTGTTGTGATTGGGTGGGGGAGCAGGGTGCAGGTCACTACGTGAAGATGGTTCATAACGGCATTGAGTACGGGGACATGCAGCTGATCTGTGAGGCGTATAACCTGATGAAGAACGGCCTTGGGATGAGTGCGGATGAGATGCACCAGGTTTTTGCCGAATGGAATAAAGGGGAGCTGGACAGTTACTTGATCGAAATCTCCCGGGATATTTTAGCCAAGAAGGATTCGGATGGATCTCCTTTGGTGGACAAGATTCTCGATACTGCCGGACAAAAGGGAACGGGGAAATGGACTGTGATCAATTCGCAGGATCTCGGCATTCCGATTACTCTGATGGCAGAGGCGGTCTATGCGCGCTGCGTTTCGGCGTTGAAGGATGAGCGGGTAGCGGCGGCCAGAAAGTTGAAAGGGCCGAAACCTCTGTTGCCTGCAGCGAAGGATCCTGAAAAGAAGAAAGCCTTTATATCGGATATTCGGGATGCGCTGTATGCCTCCAAGATCGTGAGCTACGCCCAAGGGTATATGCTCATGCGGGCGGCGGCGAAGGAGTACAAGTGGAACCTGAACTACGGTGGCATCGCCCTGATGTGGCGTGGGGGTTGCATCATCCGCTCGCGTTTCCTTGGAAAGATCAAAGAGGCGTACGACAAGAATCCGAAATTGAACAACTTGCTCCTAGACGACTACTTCCGTGGCGAGGTGAAGAAGTCGCAGAAGGGATGGCGCAATGTAGTAGCGGCGGCTGCAAAGCGTGGGATTCCAGTCCCTGCTTTTAGTACGGCGTTGGCGTTTTTTGACAGCTATCGGAACGCGGTTTTGCCAGCCAACCTCCTGCAGGCCCAGCGGGACTACTTTGGAGCGCATACGTATGAGCGTGTAGACAAGCCGCGGGGCGAGTTTTTCCACACCAATTGGACTGGACACGGCGGCACAACCGCCTCTTCCACATACAACGTTTAGAGATTTCCGTCAGAGCGGGCTTGCAGGGGAGGCCTTCTGAACGAAGATAGAGGTATTGCCGGCTTAGCTCAGGGGTAGAGCAGCGGTTTTGTAAACCGCTGGTCGTCGGTTCAAATCCGACAGCCGGCTCCATTTGTTCAGGATTAAGCAGTAGGCGGATAGGGTGATTTTGGTCCCGCTCTTGTTTGGGTGTGGGTACGGGTTAACTAGGCGCTCTGGGTTTTCGCCCTTTCAACTTTTTCTTAGCAAAAGTAGGTAAAATAGTGTGTTGACATGCTAGGAGGTATTATTTACATATTTAACTATGAAAAACACCCTCCGTGTAGCGATCCTAACAGTAATCGCCTTGGCTTCCCCTTTAGCCATGGCTGATTCCGGCTCCAAAGGTAACAACGATGACTGCTCGGTCGAACAGGCCTTCATCGCGATTCCCGATCTTTTGGTCGTGCGTCCGGTGAGCTTGGCTGGTTGTGCAGTGGGTTTCACCGCGTTCGTGGTGTCCTCTCCTTTTACAGCCATGGCTGAATGTGTGGACGAATCCTGGGATACTTTGGTAAAGACCCCGGCTCGTTTTACGTTCGAGCGTGATCTTGGCGATTTCGACGACGTTAAATAAGTTTCAGACCGAAAAGGTCGAAGCAAAGGGCGATCCTGAAAAGGGTCGCCCTTTGTGCTTTCATGGGTGCGGAGGGTTTGGGCTAGGCGGGGTTGGCAGGGACGCTCTACCTTCGGAGGGTGTTTGCCTACTACACGCATGACTTAAGTCCGTTCCTGATTCAGTTCGGGAGTGGTTGGGGTATCCGATATTACGGGATGGCCTATGTGGTGGGTTTCCTAGTTTGGTTCTACGGGCTTCGGTGGTTTCGAAAGCTGGGATGGTCAAATCTCAACGAATCACAAATCTCCGAGTTGCTTTTCTACACCGTTATCGGAGTTTTAGTGGGTGGGAGGTTGGGTTACTGTTTTCTGTATGACTGGGCAGAAACGATCCGAAATCCGGTTAGTATCATCGCTTTTTGGAATGGAGGAATTCGGGGAATGGCGAGTCATGGCGGAATTATTGGAGCTCTCCTTGGCTTTCTGCTTTGGGCACGCAAGAATCGTGCTGACGGCTGGGCAATAGCGGATAACGCTGCCGTTTTTGCACCTGTCGGAATTTTCCTCGGTCGAATTGCAAACTTCATCAATGGGGAGCTTTGGGGAAAGGCTTCGATTGTTCCCTGGGCTGTGATCTTTCCGGACGCAGGGGTTAACCCGCGGCATCCCTCCCAAATCTATGAGGCTCTAGGGGAGGGGCTGTTTCTCGGGGTTGTGATGATTTTGTACCGATCCAGAAATCCTCGCCCGACGGGGTTAGTGATTAGTGCGTTTTTTATTGTTTACGGAGCTGTAAGGACCGTACTTGAAATCTTTCGTGATCCCGATTTTGGAGATCCGCTTTTCTGTGGCCTGAGTCGAGGTCAGTGGTTTTCAATCGTGTTACTCCTGGTTGGTTTGGGGATGAGTATTGCCAGAGCACGCTTTGCTAGAACTCCGGAGAGGAAAAACTACTAAGGATTCTTGGCTTTTTGAGGAATTCGCAAAGATTGGCCTGGAACAAGTAGGTCGGGGTCGTCCATAGGATTGAATAGAAGAATATCTTCAACACCCACTCCATAACGTTTTGCAATGGTGGTGAGTGAATCCCCCCTTCGTACTGAATAGAGAATCGGTTCACGCTGAATTACAAACTCCACAGGAGTGGTACTCTGGGGTGAGGGTTCAGTCGTTCCGACTATTTGTGAAAGAGTTGGCGCTGACTTTTGAGGGGGTGCAGGGGTCAGATTGGCAAATCCGTAATCGAAAAGTAGGCGGGTATCGCTCCACTTGTTCGCGCTCTTTAAAAGAGTAAGCCGTAACTCTCTTCCATCCCTAGTCGCTGACGCAGCAAATGTATGTCGTGCCTCGTACGTCCATCCGGTTTTTGCGGGGCCCATCCCTGGGTAGACACCGAGTAGTTTATTATGGTTTCGCATCCTCTGAAGGCCAACGGCCGTTTTCAAGTTGTAGATCTGGGTTTGGGCCATTACGCGAAGACTGGGTATGGAGAGAAAGTGGTTAAAAAGATTCATCAGGTCGCGAACAGTGGTCTGTTGGGATGTACCTGGCAAACCATGAGGATTCCCAAAATGGGTTTTTGACATTCCGAGTCTCGCCGCTTCTGCATTCATTTCGGAAACAAACTGTGTGGCGGAACCGGAACTAATGCGGGCCAGAGCCATGGCACTGTCATTATCTGATCCGATGATGATGGATCGGAAAAGTTCGCTTAGGGGAACGGTCTCCCCAGGACGTAATGGCACTGTGCTCGGCTCTACCCGTACATCTTCTGAGGTGATTGTGACTGTACCTTGGCCTCCCGTTTTGCGGTATGCGACGAGTGCGGTCATTAGTTTGACAGTGCTGGCAGGAGGGTAAGGGGTGTCGATGTCACGTGCATAGAGAACTTCGCCGGTCAGGGGATCGGCCAATAAAGCAGATTTTGCTAATAGTTCTTTGTTTACCTCCTCAAGCGTAGGGGGCTTTTTTGGGGGCGTGGGGGGTGCGGAGTGAAGGGTTGGAAGTAAGGTGAAGAGGCAGATCAGGAGTGAATATTTCATCGAATCTCCCAAAGATTTGGAAAGCGAGTTAACTTTCTGGAGGCCTTTCGTCCTATGACTACTACGTCCTCGATTCTAACTCCGCCGATTCCGGGAACGTAAAGACCGGGCTCGACGGTTACGACAGTTCCCAAAGGTAGGGAGGGGGTAGCAAAGCGAGGGGCTTCGTGGATTTCCAGTCCGAGACCGTGTCCGACACCGTGGAAGAACCCGCTCCAGCGGCCTTTTTTTATTTCTGTTGGGTAACCTTGGTCACGAAAACAGTTTCGGAGTTCATCTTGAATCTTCTGCCCGTTGGCAGATGCACGGGTCTGGGAAAGGACTCTCTGTTGCCCTTGTTCCACGGTAGTTCGAAGATGGCGAAGGGCCTCTGAGGCGCGCCCTTTTACTATCGTGCGGGTAATATCCCCGAAGTAGCCGGTTGTGGAGTTACGGGGAAAGATGTCGAGGATGATGGCTTGGTGAGCGCGGAGGGGCCCATGACCCCGCTCGTGTGGATCGCAGGCTTGGGCGCCACCTGAGACGATCGTATCGCGGGCAAGGGCACCGTGGCGGAGGCATGCGACCTCCATTTCGGTGCGTAGCCGTTCTGAGGTGAGAGTCGATCCGGCCCAGGACAGCAGATTCTTTTTGCGGACTTTGGAATTGCGGAGAATTTCGACTGCGCGTGTCAGCCCTGCCTCGGCGGCGCGAATAGCCTGAATGATATGACGAATTTCAACTGGGGTTTTTTTGAGGCGAGCGGGGAAAAAAGGCTCAGGGATGGGTTGGAGTCGGACTCCGTATCGGGAGAGTTGCTGGGCTAGACCAAGTGGGAATGAGGACGGAATTTCGGCCTTCCGGATACCGTGGCGGAGGAGGAGGGTCGCCAGAACCTTGCCGTAAGAGGGTTTTCTTTCGGAGAGTCGTTTTTCTTCGGACGAGAGGTCGTGGCACTGGTCGACGAGAGCGGTTCGGCGGGCGCGGTCGATTTCAAGTGGGCCGAGAAGTAGGTGGGTTTTTCCCTGTACAGTTTGGAACCAAGCGAAGTCGTCGGGGACGAAAAGACCGGTCGCGTAGGTGAGGTCAGGGACGTGGTCGGTATTACCGACAAGGAGACGAGCGATACGGGCCACGGCTATGAGGATTTAAGTAGTGCACCAGCGAGAAATCCGGCCAAAAGGAAGGAGAGTAGGATTAAGGAGGTGCGGACTTCGAACCCGAAGAGATATAGATCGAAGTGAAGAAAGCCCGATTGACGAGCTAGGAGAGCAACCGTGGCAGTGAGGATAGCAAGGGATACGATGCGTTGGCGGTTCATGGTTGGGCTTGGAAGAGTAGTTTGATCGGGTAAATATGAGGGATGTCAATTGCCACTCGCACTGGGGATGGGGGAACCACCGCCCTAATGTATGGCAGGCGTGTCTCAAAAGACAGCCCTCGTGTGGAGGCTTATGGGGAGGTGGATGAGCTGAATGCTTGTTTGGGGTTGGCGCGGGCCCAACTGGCGGGGGTCCGCCACGAGTTGGTCGAAAAGATTCAGAAAGCGCTGGTGGGGTTGATGGGGGAATTGGCAGTAGCAAAGGAGGATTTGCAAAGGTATGAGTCGGACGGGTATGCCAGGCTTAAGGATGAGGATCTAAGCTTGCTGGATGGAGAGATCCTCAATTTAGAAAAAGATGCACCGCAACCCACTGGGTGGTCGACCCCAGGTGGTAATCAGGCAGGGGCGGCACTCGATTTAGCACGCGCGGTTTGTCGAAGGGCGGAGCGGGGGGTGTGGCAGTTAGAGAAGAAGGAAGGAAATGTGAGAACGATTATTCCAAGGTATCTCAACCGGCTGTCCGATCTGCTCTGGTTGTTGGAGCGACAAATTGAGAATGAGTCGAAAGCGAAATAGAGAACAACACGCTTTATCAAGTTCCTTTTGAAACAAACCGTTTCCCTAACTGAGTTGGGAAGTTAGTCTTTTCTTAGAATTTCCCACGCAGCATGGGGGCCTAGGTAAACCATGCCAGTATAGATTTGAACAAGGTCAGCTCCTGCGGCTCTGCGGGACTGGTAGTTTGCTGCGTTCATAACTCCCCCTACACCAACAAGAATCTGTTCGGTTCCAAGCAGCGGCCGAAGAGTCCGCGTTATTGCCATGGCTCGGGCAGTTAAGGGGCGACCACTCAAACCCCCCGCCTCGTGAGGTTCACCTGTCTCTCGTTGAAGGGTGGTATTGGTTGCGACGATTCCAGCTAACTGAAACTCGCGGGTGATCGAGACCAGTTCAGGGAGGGTGGATATTTCAAGGTCGGGGGAGATTTTCAAGAGAAGAGGCTTCGGCTCCTGACAGGAACGGTTAAAATCCTGAAGAGTGGAGAGGAGGCGACGAAGGTCGTCTGGCTTGGCAAGGTCGCGAAGACCAGGAGTGTTGGGAGAGCTGATGTTGATTACAAAGAAGTCCCCAAGGTGTTGGAGAAGCTTAAGAGAGCCAAGGTAATCGAGATGGGCTTGGTCTAAAGGAGTAACTTTTGACTTTCCTAGATTGATGCCGATCGGAAAGTCGTGGAGAGCGTGGGTTCCTCGTAGCTTCCGTAAGCGCGTGGCAATGCCTTCAGCGCCGATGTTCGGGAATCCAAGGCGGTTGATGAGGGCATGCTGAGAAGGGTAACGAAAAACGCGTGGGCGAGGATTTCCGGGTTGAGGGTGGAGGGTGACGGTTCCTAGCTCAGCAAACCCAAACCCGAGATTTCGCCAAGCGAGGGGAGCCTCTGCATTTTTGTCGAGGCCTGCAGCGATTCCGAGGCGATTCCTAAAAGAGAGTTTCATGAGATTGACGGGATCGGATGGGGTTCTTTGGCCTAAGGCCAGCAAGCGCGAAAGCAGTGGGATACGTAATGAGGCGAGGGTGAGGTGATGCGCCACCTCCGGAGAGAGTCGAAAAAGGAGAGGGCGGGCGAGGGTGGAATAGAGTTTCATTTACCGATACAAAATTGGGAAAAGAGGCGATCGAGGACATCTTCCGATGTACCGACCCCGAGGATGGACTCGAGGGATTGAAGTGCAAGTCGGAGATCGGAGGCAACCAGCTCTGGGGCTGTCTGAGTGGAGAGAGAGGCGGAAGCGCAGGCGAGTGCCTCAGAAATCCTTCGCAAAGCGTCTTCGTGACGGGAGTTGATAGCGATCTCATCCGCTCCAGGTGCGGCTAGATCGGCGGTGAGGTGTTGGGTAATTTTGCTCCTCAGGCTATCAAGTCCTGCTCCCGTCGAGGCTGAGACGATGACGCCGGAAGTCCGCTGATTCGGGGCAAGATCCCCTTTAGTAAAAATAGGAAGAACTTTGGACCCAAGGGAATGCCACTCGTCGGTGCATGGATCGGAAGATTGTGTGGAGTCGATAAGAGCTAGAACTAGGTCGGCTGATTTCATAGCGGCTCTAGTTCGAGCAATTCCCTCCTGTTCTATTGGATCGGAAGAGGGGCGTAGACCCGCTGTATCTATTAAGCGAACTGAAAAGCCGGCCAGGAGAATCGACTCCTCGACCGTATCCCTTGTGGTACCTGGGATGGAACTGACCAGCGCGCGATCAAGACCTAGAAGAGCATTGAGTAGGCTCGATTTTCCTGCGTTTGGGGGGCCGGCTAGGACAAGTCGGTATCCCGAGCGGAGGCGATGACCTAGTGGGGCCGTGTCGAGAAGTGAGGCCACCGATTTCAGAAGGTCTTTAATCTCGGAGCGAAACCCTTCCCCAACTTCGGGCTGGATGTCTTCGTCTGGAAAGTCGATCCAAGCCTCAATTCGAGCAAGAAGTTGAAGTATTTTTTCTCGATCGGACATAAGCCGTTCGCTCAGCCCGCCTGCGAGTGCTCTTTGCCCAGCCAGGAGGGCGCGATCCGAGCGAGCATGAAGGATATCGAGAACAGACTCCGCTTTGGTTAAGTCGATCCGTCCGTGGAGAAAGGCTCGCTCTGTAAATTCGCCTGGGCGGGCAGGCCGGCCGCCGAGGGAATAGATAGAATTCAGAATCTTTTCGATGATGAGGGGATTTCCGTGGCAGGTGATCTCCACAAGGTTTTCGCCTGTGTAGGATTTAGGATTGGGCCATGTGGTGATCACGACTTCGTCCAAGGTCTCAGTGTTGAGGCTAAGTCGGATGGGGACAGGGGTTTTTGGGGAAAGAGTGGCGCCTGATAAGGTTTCGGCGATTGAGATGGAGAGAGGACCACTGATGCGGATGAGGGCAAGGGCTGAGACCCCAGGGGGGGTAGAGCAGGCAGCGATAGTATCTTTCTCAAAAGCCACAGGAAGAACAGAATGGCAAATAAATACGCCCTTGGGCGAGTCCTACTTATGGGGATAGGTAGGGTATGACCCTGGGACTGGGGCAAGGTCTGAACCCAAGCCAAGAGGGCTGGTCTGCGGGGGGGGTGGGGGGGTAAGAATGAAGGATGGGAAATATCGATAAAACGATTCTGGTTACGGGGGGATGTGGCTTTATTGGCTCAAACTATGTCAGGCATCTTTTAGAAAGTTCTCCCCAGGTTAAAGTTGTGGTTTTGGATAAGCTGACTTATGCGGGGCACCGCCCCAATCTGGAACAGGAGGAGAAAGGCGGAAAATGCGAAGTGATCGTGGGGGATATTGCGGACGGTAAAATTGTTCAGGAGCTTTTCGATAAGCACAATTTTACCTCGATTGTAAACTTCGCAGCCGAATCTCACGTCGATCGCTCGATTGATGAGCCGGCACCCTTCCTCCATACGAATGTTTCAGGGACATTTACGCTGCTCGAGGCATGCCGAAAATATTTAGCCATAAAAAAAGGAAAAAGCGCAGAGGCCTTCCGTTTTATCCACCTTTCAACCGATGAGGTCCACGGCTCTTTGGAGCCTTCCGATCCCCCTTTTCGGGAGAGCTCCACATTTGCACCGAATAGTCCTTATGCGGCCTCGAAGGCGGCGGCTGATCATCTGTGCCGAGCCTATTTTCGGACGTATGGGGTCCCTGCAATCGTGCTGAGACCTTCGAATAACTTTGGACCGTATCAGTTCCCTGAGAAACTAATTCCGTTGGCGATTCTGCGAGCCCTGGCTGAGCAGAAAATCCCAGTGTATGGGGATGGAATGCAGGTTCGAGATTGGTTGTATGTAGAAGATACGGCTCGCGCTGTGGAAGCGGCCCGCCAGCGGGGAAGGGTAGGAGAGCCTTATCAGGTAGGCGGAGATTCGGAAAAAGATAACCGAACCGTTCTGGGGGAAATCTGTTCTCTCTTAGATCAACTTCGACCTCGAGCCGGCAAGAAACCCTATCGCGACCTAATGGAAACGGTGGCTGATCGTCCCGGTCACGATCGTCGGTATGCTACGGATGCTGCCAAATTCATGAAGGATACCGGCTGGTCGGCCAAAACTTCATTCTCTGCTGGAATGGAAAAAAGCGTGCGCTGGTATTTAGATAATCCCAAGTGGTGTGCGGCAGTTCGGGAAAAAGGTTATTCAGGTGAGCGACTGGGATTATCCGGCAAGTAGGAGCTTTTTTCCGTGCCCGTGCAGTATGACTATTTAATTGTTGGGGCAGGTTTTGCTGGAAGCGTTCTCGCAGAGCGATTGGCTGAGGGATCAGGCAAGAAGTGTCTGGTTGTCGACCGAAGGGGGCATATTGCTGGCAACGCTTATGATGAGGTAGATCAGGCAGGAATCCTTATTCATAAATATGGACCGCACTACTTTCGCACGAACTCAAGTAAGGTTGTCGATTACCTGAGTCGCTTTACGGAGTGGCATCAAGTCTCTTATCAAGTTCTTGTTTGGACTGATGGGAAATATTGGCAGTTTCCGATTAACCTTAACACCTTCGAGCAGTATCTGGGCCGGCCTTCCACGACCGAAGAGATGGAGGCAACGTTGGCGAAGTGGAGAGAGCCTATTTCAAATCCGAAAAACTCGGAGGAGATGGTGTTATCCCAAGTTGGCAGAAAGTTTTATGAGATGTTCTTTAAAAACTATACCCGCAAGCAGTGGAAGAGGGATCCCAGCCAACTAGACGCATCGGTATGTGGGCGGATCCCAGTTCGTACTAACCGGGATAATCGTTTTGTGACTGATACTTTTCAGGCCCTTCCCAAGGGCGGCTTTACTGCGATGTTTGAGAAGATTCTGAGTCATCCCAAGATTACGGTGAGGCTGAACCACGATTACCGGGAAGTGTCTCAAGACGTGAAATGTGGGCATATAATTTATACTGGGATGATTGATGAATACTTTAACTTTTCTGAGGGCAGTCTCCCCTATCGATCGATGCGATTTGTGCCCGAGACATTACCAGTTGAGTATTTTCAACCCGCGATGCAGGTGAATTACCCGAACGAACACGAGTATACAAGAGTGGTAGAGATTAAGCATGCTACAGGGCAAAAAGCGTCCGTGACCACAATCGTGCGAGAGTACCCAGAGGATTTTGGCCCTGGTAAGGAGGCGTACTACCCAGTACCTGCTCCGGACTCCAAGGCGCTCTATGAAAAGTACGCCGCTAAGGCACAGATTGAGAAAGGGGTAACTTTTGTAGGAAGGTTAGCGACGTATCGTTACTACAACATGGATCAAGTGGTCGCGATGGCTCTTACAGAGTACGAAAAGCTTAAAGATCGGTAGGTCACTTTCAATGGAAGTGGCCTACTCGTTTCTATGGCCGAATTAACGCAGGCCAGCGCCTTTGTATCCAATGGGGTCGAACTCCACATAAGGAAAGCCGGCAGAATTAAGGGCTGGGGTAAGTTTGGCTTGAAGAGACGGCTCGCTCAGACGGTGGGTTTCTTCGGGGGACACTTGGACCAAGGCTTTTTCTCCTAGATGGCGAACTCGGACGATTCTAAAGCCATGGTTACGAACCAGCTCTTCCGCCTTTTCAATGGATGCGAGCCGCTGGGTTGTAACAGCGAGGCCTGGTGCAAGGCGTGAGGATAGGCAAGGGGAGGCGGGCTTTTCGGCGACCGATAGCCCAGCTTCTTTGGCCAGAGCGCGAACCTCTGCCTTTGTGAGACCGGCTTCACGAAGGGGGGCGGCAACTCGGAACTGTTGCGCGGCGGACTGGCCATGGCGAACTTCTTGGGAGTCATCAAAGTTTTCCCCATACGCAAGGACGGCTACTTTGAGGCTCAAGGCCATAGCCTCCATTTTCTGAAAAAGCTCTGACCGACAAAAGAAGCAGCGGTTGGGAGGATTTGAAGAGTAGGAGGGGTCCTGAAGCTCTTGAGTCGACAGGACTTGAACAGGGAGGCCGTGTTTTTGTGCGAAGTTGAGTGCGGATTGGTGCTCGGAGCGGGGAAGGCTTGGAGAGTCACCTAGGATGCCCGTGACCTTTGATCCCAAGAGTTGATGGGCGGTCCAGAGAAGAAAAGCCGAGTCTACGCCGCCAGAGTAGGCCACTAGGGCAGATGGCCAGGTTTGGATTAACTGTTCCAACCGCTTCTTCTTTGCTGGCAGGTCGTTACTCATCCCGAATAGATAGCTTATGGCTACGGTGTCATGTGGGGGAGAGTTTTTTGCAACATTCCTACTTTCCATTGAAAGTAGGATGATTGGCAGTTCAACCCGTGGTAGAGTCTCTGGATGGCTGACCAATTGAACGTGGCTGATCTGCGTAAAAGCTATGAAAAAGCGGAGCTAGGTGAATCTGCATCCACTGCAGATCCGTCAGAATTGTTTGATCGGTGGCTTAAAGAGGCAATTCAAGCCCAGCTTCCCGAGCCTAATGCGATGACCCTGGCTACCGTTTCCAAGCATAACCGGCCCAGCACAAGGCCTGTTCTCATTAAAGGTTACGATGAGCGTGGAATTGTTTGGTATTCGAATTATGAAAGTCGCAAAGGGGTGGAGTTGGCTTCGAACCCGTGGGCATCGCTGCAGTTTCATTGGGTTGAGCTAGAGAGGGTGGTTCGAATTGAAGGAAGGGTTGAAAAGATTAGTGCCCAAGAGAGTGACAACTACTTTCAGAGTCGCCCTTTGGATCATCGAATCGGAGCGTGGGCTTCTCCCCAGAGTCAGGTAATTTCCAGTCGTTCTGTTATCGAGAAGGCAGCATTGAAATACACAGCTGAATATCCAAAAGATCCTCCACGTCCGGGTCATTGGGGTGGATATCGGCTCAAGCCAGAGATGTGGGAGTTCTGGCAGGGGAGAAAGAGCCGTCTACATGACCGCCTGCGGTATCGCCTCAATGGCAAAGGCTGGGAGCGAGTCAGGTTGGCCCCGTAACCTGGTTGTGGTGAACGTCTAGTTTGCTCGCTTTTCGGAACTAAATAGTAAGGCAACAAAAAAAGTTACTAGTGTTCCAAAGGTAATTCGCCAAGGGAATGCGATCAGCGGAAGCCAGTCGGGGCGTTGCAGAGGTGGCTGGCCCACTAGCTTCAAAAGATCGGATGGAAGGCCGGAGAGGATGGCCACAGCGATAAATCCACAGCTCATTGCGATCAGATTCCCGCGATCGGATCCTCGTGTTTTTGTCAGAGCCCCCAGCAGAAAGATTCCAAGGAGAGAGCCGTATGTGTAGCCGAAAATCCCAAGTACGATGGGTAGGATTCGCGAGGATGGGTTGGAAATGACAACCCAAGCGGTTGCCCCCCCGATGAGCACGAGAATAAGGGAAAACCAGATTGTAGCCCAGCGGGCTGCGGTAAGGGAGTTCGGTGACTTCAAGTGAGGGGCTAGGAAAGGCTCATACCAGTCTCGAACCCAAGAAGTAGCTAGTGCGTTAAGAGCGGTACTTAAAGATCCCATGGTTGTGGCAAAGATTCCTGCAATCAGGAGGCCGCGAACTCCTGGCGGAAGCTCTTGAAGAATATAGTAAGCGAAGACATGAGCGTTGCGTTCTGGAAGGTGGGTATTTGGAAAATATTGATAGTAGACCCACAGCAAAATACCGATGGTGAGAAAAGCCATCACAATGGGAATGTCTGCCAAACCAGAAAGAACGAGAGCCAACCGACTTCGAGTAGGATTTTTGGCCGTGAGCATCCGCTGAACCATATCTTGATCTGTCCCGTGGGTGGCCATCGTGACAAATGTTGCAGCAAAAAAAGCGGTCCAAAGCGTATATTCGCTTTCAAGGATTCCTTTGATTTGTTGGAAAAGGTTACCTTGGTACGGAGGTCCAAAACTCCAAAGGGAAAGATCGCCTGGTTGGTTAAGTTTTGCATGAAACCCATTCCATCCGTCTGGGATTGAGTGGGCGAGGTGCCAAAGAACAAATCCGAGTCCAGTAAACATGACGAGGGATTGAATGAGATCGGTCCATACGACTGCCTTAATTCCTCCTAGTGATGTGTATACGGAGGTGAGGGCAACGAGGATGATCAGCGAGCCAAAGGTAATGAGAAGTTCTTGGGACTGAGTGGGGCGTGAGCCAGTGATCATCTCTGAAGCCAGGACAAGTATGATTGCGGCCACATACAACCGAGTCCCGCTGGCAAGGGCCCGAGTGATTAAAAAGATCGCGCTGGCGGCCTGGCGTGTGGTGGCACCAAAACGAATCTCTAGAAACTCATAGATTGAGACTACGCGGTAGGCGTAGTAAGGCTTAATAAATATCCAGCTCACAAAAATGCGGGCAAGTATGGTTCCGATTGCGAGTTGGGCGTAGGTAAAGTTGCGCAGTTCATAACCCTCGCCAGGGGCCCCCAGAAAAGTGGCAGCGCTGATCTCAGCCGCCAGGATTGATGCTAGTACGGCCCACCAAGGGATCGACCGACCTCCTAATGCATAATCTTGTAGGGTGGATTGATTTCGGGATGAGTAGAGGCCAATTCCTATAATGACAATAAAGTAGACAAATACGATAAGGGTATCGATCCAGAGCGGTTTCATGGCTTTGTCATCGGAAGACCCCAAGCGGGCTGTAACCGAGAGTAGTCATCTTTAGGTAAAAGGACATACACAGGTTGATCGGTTGGATTAAAGTTTTTCAGAAGTTGACGTAAGTCAGACTCTTCCATTGAAGTGCAACCGGTGGTGACAGAAAGGGGGCCTCGAGCGAGATGGAAAAAAATTGCGCTTCCTGCGCCAGGAAGAGTATTAGGTTGGGCGTTATGTCGAATGAAGAGTTTTAGGGCATGGGCGGGATCGGACTGTCGCATCAGGTGATACAGCTCTCCAGGGGGGAAGGGTTGATGAGGGGATAGGATGAGATGACGATTATAAAGAGGGGAGGATGGATCTTCGATCCACAGATCTCGGTCGGTGACTTGTCGGTATCGCCAATTGGGGAGACCAGCTTGGGTATCAAATCCGTATAAGACCGATCCCAGTTCGAAAAGTCCTGCGGGTGACTTTTTATCCCCCTCTTTCTTCTGAATTCCTGGTTGGTTTGGATGAAGTCCGCGCCCCCATGCTAATCCCCGACGACCTAGATGAACTTTGATAGGAGCTCCAGTAGTTGACCAAGGTAAGGCCGATGATGTCCTGCGATACAGTTGGAGCAGGGAACTCTGGGAATCCCATGATTCCGGTTGGGCAATTAAAAGGGCGCGGCAGGAGGTAGGTATTGGTGGGGGCGTTGCAAGTAGTGGGGCGGGCAGGAGCGCAAGAAAGAGGAGGAGACGAGGCATCAGAGTCCGCGATGGCGGAACCGATCCCAAAGCGATTCCAGAAAAGGGGGAAGAAAGAAGGCTATGTAGCCTGCCAATCCCGCAATCATGCTAGGGAACAGGATGGGTTGAAAAAATGCAGGGAGAAAAAGAAGTGCTGAGCTGACTGCTGCAACCCAGCGAACAGATAGGGGTATGGGAAGTGGAAAGAAGAAAACCTTTTGGTCTGGTAATGTGGTCGCGAAAGCAAGAAAAAGCGAATTGTGAAGGTAGAAAGGATTGACGGGAATTGAGGGCTGCAGAAATGCAACTGCTACAACCGAAGCGATTCCAACAAGAAAGAAGAGATTAAGGTGAAACGAGCCCCAAGCATCCTCAAGTGCATCTCCGATTGACCACAAGAACCAGAGAAAAAGCAGGAGAAAAATTGGATGGGCAGAATTGGAGGGTACGAAAAGAAAAGTGACAAGCCTCCAGTACTCACCCTGCTCGATTTGAGCAGGATCCAGCTTGAGGATTGATGTGAAGCCGGGGGATGCAAGGTTCAACAGCCATGCACCCGCATTGAGTGCAACCAATCCACGGGTTAAGTAAGGGATAGCCCAGCGGCCTAGGAAGTTCTCGCAAGAGTCGGTCCATCCGGCGGGGCTCATGCTCTCAGTGAGCCAATCAAGGCTTTAAGGTAATCTGTTTCCAGTTAAGATTTTGCGCCTGTGCGTATTTTTCAAAGTCCTTTTCGTAAAGCATGAGGACGGCACGAACGACAGCCGAGTCGTCTTCAAAGCTGATCTGAGCGACAAAATCAGGAATAATATCCAAAAGGCGGTGCGTATATATGATCGCAAAAGCAGATGCAGCTGCTGCTGTGTAGGGAATGTCCTGATAAACCCCTTCGGCAAAGTCCTCGACGACGTCCGCTAAAAATTCGAGTTGATCGACAAGGTGAGGGAACTTCGGCGCATGGATTTGAGTGAACTCCGCCTTCAAAAGGGGAAGGCGATGAAGAAGATTTTTCATAATGCGGGGGGTAACGCGAGAGGCCCCTCGTTGTGCAAAAAATGTACTCTCACCCATATGCCTATCTTGAGGGAAAGTGGCTTCAACGGCAAGCGGAGGAGAAGATGGTGCGCGGAAAAGAGTAAGGCAATCTGTTCGGATGCCACCCGTCGTAGCCACACAGCCAGTGCGAAGAGTTCCGCAGCGTTCTGAAGTAGCGGAGGGAGATACGTGGGACCTTAGGGCGCTTTATACAGATGCGCCAAGTTGGGAAAGTGCGTTCGAAAAGTGCAAAAGCATGAAAGGCAGGATGCTTCGTTGGAAGGGGAAGTTATCGAACCCGCCAGAGTTGGCCCAAGCTTTTGAGGAGGAACGCGAGATCGATCTTCTGATGGAGAGAGTGGGACAGTATGCGAGCTTACGGGTTTCCGAGGATGAAGGGGATGGTGCGGCACGCGATCGCTCCCTCCGGCTGGATCACTTAAGCACCGAGCTGGCTGAGGAAACCTCCTGGATGCTCCCTGAAATCATGCGAATCAATGAATCCGACTGGGCGAAACTGATGCAGCATCCAAAATTAACGGAGTGGACGGGTAAGCTGGAAAAAATCCGACGGTACCGGCCGCATATTTTAGGGGAGGGGGAAGAGAGGATTCTGTCTTTGGTGGGACCTGTTTTGGCTGGGCCGGACGAAATCTTTTCCCAACTAACCAATGTGGACTTTCGCTTCGGCAAAGTGCGAGACGAGGGAGGGCAAGAGGTGGAGCTCAGTCATGGGACCTTTGCCTCACTTCTCCAGCGGAGAAGTAAAGAGGTCAGGCGTACGGCATGGACCCAGTACTACACAGAATTTGAGGAGCATGCTTGCACCCTTTCGGCCTCGCTTGCTGCATCGGTGAAGGGGGATGTGTTTCGAGCAAAAGCGAGGAGACATCCGAGTGCGCGAGCTCAATCCCTTTTCCCTGATCGAGTTCCGGGGGCAGTCTATGACAAGCTTGTTGCAACTGTACGCGCCAATCTCAAACCGTTGCAAAAGTATCACCGCTTACGCAAGAAAGTGTTGGCGTTGACAGAGCTTAGGGCTGCGGATCTTCAAGTGCCCCTTGTGGATGCGATGCAAAAGAAAACAAAGTACGAAGAGGCGGCTAGGCTTGTGACCGAGGCGTGTCGGCCGCTAGGAGACGAGTACGTTGGGGTTCTGGAGAAGGGGTTGGGCTCGTCTCGTTGGGTGGATCGGTATGAGAACAAGGGAAAGCGTAGCGGAGCCTTCTCGAGCGGTAGTTATCGTAATCCCCCCTATATCTTAATGAACTACCGGGAGGACGTCTTATCGGACGTTTATACTTTGGCTCACGAAGCGGGTCATTCGATGCACTCTTGGTTAAGTCATCGGGCTCAGCCCTATCAGGATTCTCACTACCCAATCTTTCTAGCTGAAGTTGCGTCCACCTTTAATGAGGAGCTTTTGACTCACACATTTCTGGAAGGTGCGGCAAAGGGAGATCGTCAACTACGCGCCTACATTCTGAACCGTCAAATCGATGATATTCGTGGCACTCTGTATCGCCAGGTAATGTTTGCTGAGTTTGAGCAGAAGATTCACGAAGCGGAAGAGAAGGGGCTGGCCCTTACTTTGGACTTCTTTCGAATCGCCTATCGGGAGCTTTTAGAGAGTTACTTGGGGGAGGTATTGGAGATTGAGGCTCCTCTCGAACTAGAGTGTTTGCGGATTCCTCACTTTTATAGTGCCTTTTACGTTTATAAATATGCGATCGGATTATCCGCTTCCATTGCGCTATCCCATCGCGTGCTTCAAGGAGAAAGTGGTGCGGTGGATCGCGTGTTGACCTTTTTGCGATCGGGTGGCTCCCGCCCACCCCTGGATACATTGCGCATGGCAGGAGTAGACATGGAGAGTTCAGAACCAGTGGAGTCCGCCCTAAAGCTTTTTTCTGATCGAGTGGATGAGTTGGAGATGATCTTAGGGTGAAACATCGGGTTTGCTGTGTAGGGCGACCCAGTGGGTGGGCAAAAGAAGCCGGGGAAGAGTTTGCCAAGCGGATTGGTCGATTTGGGGCGCTCGATTGCGTTTTCATCAAAGAGGGCGCAGCTACGGAGAAGGAGATGATGGAGCAGAAGCAGGGCTGGTGGTCGATCTGCATGGATCCGATGGGTGAGGCTCTCAGCACAGAAGGATGGAGAAAGGAGTGGGAGAAGTTAGAGAGAGCAGGTCGAACAAAGCTTGTGTGGTTGATTGGTGGGGCTGATGGTCATTCAAAAGAGATGCAAGGGAGCTGTGATTCGATTCGCTCCATGGGGCCACAGACCCTTTCCCATGATTTGGCTTGGGTAGTTTTACTTGAGCAGATTTATCGGCTCGAAAGTTGGAGAGCAGGGCATCCCTACCACCGAGTATGAATAGTGAAAAACAGCCGCGAACAGTGCAGAAGGCGATGGTTTACACCTTGCGTGCATTGCGTCTGCGTTGCCCCACATGCGGAGAGAGACCCATGTTTCTCTCATGGAAAAAGGTCAGGTCGATGGGGGATTGGTTTGCGCCTTTGGATGGGTGTCCTCGTTGTGGATATGCTTACGATCGAGAGCCGGGTTATTTCCTGATGGCGATATGGGGGGTCAATTATGGTGTGATTGGATTGGGATCGATGAGCGCCTATTTCATTTTAAGATCATGGACTTCGATTCCATACACCGCGCTGCTTTTACTTTGTGTCCTACCTGCACCCCTATTGAGCATTTTGTTTGCAAGGCATGCTAAATCACTATTTCTCGCGCTGGATCATTTCTTTGATCCCCATATTCGCAACAAAAAAAACGAAAAGAAAATCGATTAGTCTTGTCAATGTTCCCGCGGGAGGGTGTAAATAGACACGCATGCCTGAAGGAATGGTTTCGAAATTTATTGATCATCATTATCGGCACTTTAATGCCGCTGTTGTAAAGGATGCTGCGTTGGCTTATCGGAAACACATCGCAGGTGGCGGCAGAATGTTGGTTTCCCTAGCAGGCGCGATGAGTACGGCAGAGCTGGGGCTATCTCTCGCTGAGATGATTCGCAAGGACAAGGTGCATGCCATCAGTTGCACAGGTGCGAATTTGGAAGAGGATGTATACAACCTTGTTGCGCATGATCATTATCGCCGGATTCCAGAGTATCGACACTTAACCTCAAAAGATGAGCAGAAGCTTCTTAAGGATCATCTTAATCGAGTCACCGATACTTGTATTCCCGAACATGAGGCGATGCGCCGAATCGAGGGGGTGATCATGGAGCTTTGGAAGCGGGACGATCAAGAGGGGAAACGGCGTTTCCCGCATGAGTATTTCTTTGAGGTTCTGCAGAAGGGCTTACTAAAAAAACACTATCAGATTGATCCAAAGGATTCTTGGATGGTGGCGGCTGCGGAGAAGAATCTTCCCATGGTTGTGCCCGGATGGGAGGACTCAACTCTCGGGAATATGTTTGCGGCGGCCTGCATTCAGAAGACCGTTGGGTCACCTCAAATTATCAAAAGCGGAGTGGAGTATATGATTTCTTTTTCTGATTGGTATCAAAAGACCCAGAAAACCCCGCTTGGCTTTTTCCAGATCGGGGGAGGTATTGCGGGCGACTTTCCGATCTGTGTTGTTCCGATGTTGCATCAGGATCTCAAGAAACCCGGAGTGCCGCTTTGGGCCTATTTTTGTCAGATCAGCGATTCGACCACCAGCTACGGTTCTTACTCCGGCGCTGTACCGAATGAGAAGATTACGTGGGGTAAGTTGGGATCGGAAACACCGCGCTTTGTGATTGAGTCGGACGCCACCATTGTAGCCCCGCTAATGTTTGCGTACGTTTTGGGGCAGTAACTAGCGGTTAAGTTTTTACGCCTGTTCGAATTTCAAAAAGGGAGGATACCGACTCCCCCTCGTGGATGCGCAAAATGGCTTGTCCGAGTAAGGGGGCTACACAGAGAACTTTCGTTGGGACACCTGGAATTTCTACTTGGGGGGTAGTGTTTGTCGTAATGAGCTCTTTGATTTTACACTTCTTGAGGCGCTCTTTTCCTACGTCACCCAATACCGCATGTGGGATACCCACATAAATATCTTTTGCTTTGTGTTCGCGAAGAATTTCTACGGCAGAGCAGATAGTTCCTGCTGTCTCCGTGATATCATCCACCAAAAGCACGTTCTTTCCGTTTACATCCCCGATCAGGTGGGTGGACTGGGTTTCGGACGCATTAAGACGCTTCTTGCTGACAATCGCTAAGCCGGAGTTGAACATCTGGGAGTACGCAGCGGCCATTTTCATCCCCCCAATGTCCGGAGTAACAACAACCAGATCAGGAATTTTCTTTTCCGCAATATAGTTGTAAAAAATTGGGGCACAGAATAGATGGTCCACAGGAATATCGAAGAAGCCTTGGATCTGTTGTGCGTGAAGATCCATAGCTAGGACTCGGTTGACACCAGCAGCTACCAGAAGGTTTGCGACCAGTTTTGCGGTTATTGGGACGCGCGGTTGATCTTTACGGTCTTGGCGGGCATAGCCGAAGAAGGGAAGAACTGCTGTGATTCGAAATGCGGAGGCGCGTCGTGCTGCATCCACCATAATCAGGAGCTCCATGAGATTTTGGTTTGTGGGGGGGCACGTTGGCTGAACGATAAAAAGATCATTCCCGCGAATGTTTTCATCAAACTTCACGAATGTTTCCCCATCGGGGAACGTCGTCACCGTGGCTTTTCCAAGTGGTATCTTTAGAAAGTTCGCAATTTCCTTGGCGAGAGCCTGGTTCGCATTTCCAGCGAAGATCTGAAGTCGGTTGCCAAAGATGGAGGCCATTCTTTTTTTATAGATTTGTATGGGGCAGGGGGGAAGTGGGAAAGGGGGGGTTATTCGCCGACGATCTTAACAAGAACCCTTTTGGTCCGTTTTCCGTCGAACTCCCCATAAAAGATTTGTTCCCAAGGCCCGAAGTCCAACCGACCTTTTGTGACTGCTACAACGACCTCTCGACCCATCACCGATCGTTTCAAGTGGGCGTCTGCGTTATCCTCAGACCCGTTATGGTGGTATTGCGAGTGGGGTTTTTCCGGCGCAAGTTTCTCCAGCCATGTTTCAAAATCGGCATGGAGGCCAGATTCATTGTCATTAATAAAGACCGAAGCGGTGATGTGCATTGCGTTGACTAGGCACAGTCCCTCCTGAATCTTTGATTCGCCAAGGGCGGAGTCGACTTGGGGTGTGATATTGAGAAAAGACCTGCGGGTCGGCGTCTGGAAGGTGAGTTCCTTGCGGAATGACTTCACTTGGCCGATAGGGAGTCGAGTTGATCAAGGACGACTTTGCCTTGATCTTTGGTGGAACCCTTTGGATCGCGCCAAACAAGTTTGCCATCCCGAAAAAGAAAAGCGGATCGTTGGGCAAAACCAAAAAGACCTCCAACCCCAAAAGCCTGAATAATCTTATTTTCGGAATCTGCAAGTAGGGGGTAAGGGAGCTTTTGGTCGGTCGCGAACTCTTTTTGCGATGAAACCTGGTCCGCGCTGACGCCTAGAATCTTTACACCCCGTTGTGTAAGGGCCGAGCTGCTATCCCGGAGGCTACAAGCTTGGGCAGTGCATCCAGGGGTGTTGGCTTTGGGATAAAAGAAGACAAGTAGAAAGCCCTGTTTGCCATACTCGGGTAGATTGATGAGCTGACCTTCTTGATCTTTTGCGCTGAGGGCAGGAATTGGTGATCCAAGGTTCATAGTTGTTCCTGCGATCCCTTGGGAAAGGAAGAGTCCGCTAATTAGGCCGATCCCGAAACGCCGTATCACTTTTTGTAAGGAACCGACATATCCGCCATCATTTTTTTCTCAAGCACCTGCAAGTTTGTTCGAGCCTGGGACACAGTGGAACTTTCGGCGATACGGTCTGCTAACTTAGCAAGATCCGGCATCGTTCGTTCTAGTTGCTCACTGAGCATTTCCGCGTTTGAGCGGGCGAGGGGGAGGTCATTCTTGATCAGCGCGGCATCGACTTTTTTCAGAGTTGAAGTGACAGGGCAAGCTTCCGAGTACATGGGGCACCCACCCATCATGGGAAGTCCCTTAAGGATCAGGACAGCTGCAAGAAAACCAACTGCCCCTGCAGCAAGGAGAGGAAGCGGACATGGGCAAGATTTTTTCTCAGGGGCAGATTTGGAAGGTGAGGATTTTTTAGCCATATGATCTAATTATGCAGAGGTGGTGCGGTCCGTCACTCCTAAACGGTATTTGTGGAAAGCCTCAAAAGTCCATGGATAGAGCTTCTCGGCAACAACACGCATTGCAGCAGCCATCTCCCTAATTTCCTGTTGGGCGTGGTCGTCTTCCCTTAGCTGAAGGAAGTGGATTAAGTTGTGCAGGTCACAATTGACATAAACCTCTGTAAATATACTGACGGGGAGAACCATTCGGGCCAGTTCCCGTGCAACGCCCTTTTGAAGAAGGCTCTGATAAGTCGCATAAGCTGAATCGTGGCACGTTTTGACTTCCCGGGTGAGTGCAGAGTGGTCCAAGGATTCGGAAACCTGACTACCTTGTTTGTTCTTTGCATCTGCAGCGCGCCACTGGGTGGGTAGGTAAAATTCATCTGCCAGTTCCGAGTAGCGACCACTCCACTCGTTGAGGCGGAAGGTGCGGTGACGGACGAACTGTCGCATAATAAAAATCGGCATCTTGATATTGTAAGTAACAGAGCACTGTTCAAACGGGCTGGTATGGCGATTTTTATAAAGATAGATCAGCAGCTTCTTATCCTGCTCAATCCCTTTGCTTGGGCTTTTGTAGGAAATCCGCGCCGATTCAACGATCCGAAGATCGGATCCAAGATGGTCGATGTAGCGGACGTATCCTTGGCCCAAAATGGGAATTGTATGACCAGGTTCCATGAGTCTTGTAGAAAAGGGGGGGAATCAGGTTCTGCCCAGCGCAAAACATCAAGTTATTGATTAAGTTGTGAAAAGTTTGAGCTGTTCGTGAAGCCGAGTGA
>Ga0209088_10000639_pt1 | contig 24330 bp, 17 predicted proteins | sample S_140625_EF_Meta_FD_187324 | JGI IMG/M metagenome (GOLD analysis project Ga0209088, IMG submission 187324) | Freshwater microbial communities from Lake Simoncouche, Canada to study carbon cycling - S_140625_EF_MetaG (SPAdes) (version 2) | ecosystem: Environmental > Aquatic > Freshwater > Lake ... | reverse complement strand
AAAAACAAAAACAAAACAAAAACAAAACAAAAACAAAAACAAAACAAATAAAACAAAAACAAATATATAAAAAATAATATATAGAAAAAATTCTTAATATATATTATGTCAGAATATCCAATGCCTCCAATGTCTAAAGTATTTAATACAAATACATCTCATCCATTAATTCAAAATTCTCAAGAATATATTTATTATAGCAAATATGTATCTATACATTCAGAGGACAGAAACATAATAAAATTTCCCAGTTCTTCTGAATTTGAAATTGAAATGCCTGAAGATTTATTAAATGTAATGGCATTAAGACTTGTCAACTGGTCATTCCCATCAAATTACAATACTTTTTCCGTTGAAAATGAAAATGTAGCTATGACTTTTCAAATCAATAATCCATATAATCCAAATATAAATGGTGTCAGTGATTTACTTGCACAAAAAACTTTCGAATTTTTGTTTTTAAATCAAGCAAACAATTTTGCTTTTGTCATTGAGCAAGGTTTTTATAATCCACAGCAAATGGTTATTGAATTAACAAATAAATTCAACAATGCTGTATCCCTTGAATTACTCATTTATTTACAGCAACAAGCAAATAATCCTGCATTAACACCTGCACAACAAGCAGAATATACACAAGCCATTGCATTGTTAAATGCTGCAGGAGGTTATAATAATTTTATCATTGTGTATAACAACGTTAGTCAAAAAATCTGGTTTGGTAATGTGTGTGATGGATTTATATTAACAAATGAAACTCAAATACTAAAACAAACTTCAGTAAACAATTTTATTTGTCAAACTAGGCAACACAACCCAGATTTCAGTGATTGGGGATTACCAGGAAATCTCGGGTTATCAAGATGTAATACACCTTCAGTAAATCAAGTGAGTGCAGCCACTTTTCCAGAACTAGCTTTCTATAATGGATCTATTGTCCCTAGATTTTATTATGGTGATGTAAATCCGGGTGACAATGGGTATTGGTTGGTGCCAAATCCAAATTTACCAAATTCGGTTGTAAATTGGGTAGAAGCAAATTATAAAATAAATCTCATGGGTCCAGCATACATGTATATGGAAATAGAAGGACAAAATTGCATTAATGAAACACAACCTTATAATATTAGTAATTTTACTATTAAAACCAATTCTACAAACGGAATTTGCAATTCAGCCTTTGCAAAAATACCCGTTCCTACGACTCCAATTTCGCAATGGTTTGATCGAGATTCCTTGGCATATAAATTTTATTATCCACCAGCAGAGAGAATGCGAAGATTATATATCAAATTGAGATATCATAATGGGCAACCCGTTAATTTTGGCATTTTTAATTATTCTTTTACTATCGAATTTACATTGCAAATGCCTCAAGTATTACGAACGAGCAATAGCCAAATTTATGCACCACCCACCATCAGATAAATGTTTTTATTCCAAATCATATTTTTCGTCCAACCACGACTTTAAAATATTCATATTGCATTTTTTATAGTCTTCACCTGTTTCTTTGATGAACGATTTTATTTCGTAAAAAGTTGGTTTTTTCATACGTGGTGTCTTGTAAAACAAATAATCGCCATTGGGGCCTTTTCGAATAGAGAGATGTTTATTTATTTCTCTAATAAGAGGACTTCCTTCTTGCAAAAATGGTTGTACTTCTTCAAAAGTAATATTTTCCATGGGACGATTTCCCAATGATTTTAAATTCTTGGTATTTTGACCCCATGTTATGTACAATCCAAATTTACCCTTCTTTAATATCACGTCATGACCTTCATATTGACCTAGTATATAGCTGCTTTTTGTTGCTTCCTTTTTTGTATCTATAATGTCTTCTACTTTTCCAGAAATGTCTGCGTCTTTCTTTACTGGTTTAAAAGTGATTTTTTCTTTACCATCTTCCACAATTTCTGTGCATTTTACTACAGGACCATATTTCCCTACCATATATGTATGCTGATCATCTATTTTTATTTCCATTTTTGCTTGTGGTCCCATTATTTCTATCAGCTGGTCTATTTCTTGATTACATGATTTGCATAATTCATGCCATACATAAGATCCTTTTGCAATTTTATCCAACATATCTTCCATTTGGCTCGTATAATTGTAGTCAAACAATTTGTCAAAATTTTTCTCTAGAAATTCCATCACTATGACCCCTAATGGTTGGATCACTAGTTTCCCCTTTTCATTGCCAAATTCTTTTTTTGCAACAACTTCATAGACATTACCATTTTCCAATTCATAATTTGTGCATACAATTTCCTTGCCTTTGATGTCTTCCTTTTTAACATAACCACGTTCTTGTATCTTGTCCACTAAAGAAGAAAACGTCGACGGACGACCAATGCCTTTTTCCTCCAATAGTTGAACTAGTCGAGCTTCTGTATAATGCATCTTTCCCCCCTTTATGGTCACCTTAGAAACCATCTTTTTATAAGGGATGACACCATCTTGTTTGACATTTTGCAAATAAGCGTAGGTCGCATTTGTAGGTTGTATTTCATCTGCATGCTTCTTCGAAACAATTTTCCAGCCTGGGAAATCCACTTGCTCGCTCTTATATATAAACTTGGCATTGTCAAATGCCGAAATAGACGATGTTATTTGGTAAAAAGATGCATCCGACATACAGCTTTCCAACGTGTTTTCCCAAATCAGTTTATACATTCTTTTCTCTTTGGAATCCACATTGGTAGGCAACTCGCGATGCAAAATATTTGTAGGACGGATCGCTTCATGAGCATCTTGCGTTACCATTTTTTTGTCTGTTTGCTGGGATTTGTTACCATCGTTTGTCGCATTTGTGGTCTCAAAAATCGCGCCAATATATTTCTCTCCATTAGCGTAATTGGTCATAATATATTGCGACGCTTGCGACAAAAACTCGCCACTATAGGTCTTCGAATCGGTACGCATATAGGTAATATATCCGGCTTCATAAAGCTTCTGACAAAGGGTCATGGTCTCTTTAGGACTATAATGCAATTCATTGGACGCCACTTGTTGGATTCGCGATGTTGTAAATGGCTCTGGTGGTGCTTTGAAAATCTTTTTGGGTTCCGAACATGTATATATATGCTGAAAACTGGATGACCCATGTAAGAAATCCGTCATGGCATCTTCTGACTCATATTCCTTTGATAAATCAAATGGCAAATTTAAATTGGTAAAATAACCTGTTGTATTATAGACCTTTTTTTCCTTGGCTTCCCGGATCTCTTGATCATTGTCATAAATCAGTCGCAGGGCTGGCGTCTGACATCGGCCGGCACTTAGCGCATTGTCTTTGCTGGGATTCGCAATACACTTCCATAAAACGGGCGTTACTTTGAAACCCACTAGTAGATCCAGAATTTGACGCGCTTGTTGAGCATGTACCATGTCCATATCTATTGTGGTTGGCTTCTTGATCGCTTCTTGTATTGCTTTCTCTGTGATTTCATTGAAGACAATGCGTTTTGTCGTCAGAGGTAAATTGAATAATTCAATAATTGCGTACCCAATTCCCTCACCTTCTCGGTCTGAATCGCTTGCAAGTATCACTTCGTCAGCCTTTTTAATCTCCTTTCTTATTAATTCTATTTGTTTTTTCTTTAATGAATTGTCAGAAATCGTATAAGTTGGAGTAAAATTATTTTCTATATCTACATTTTTGAGAGAAGGCAAATCACGCAAATGGCCAAAAGATGCAATACATTTATATCCAGGACCTAAATACTCTTCTATTTTTTTGCATTTTGCAGGCGACTCTACAATGACAAGGGATGTTGTTGTTGTAGCATATTTTTTTGGCATATCAGTATATACAATTATATATACAAATACATTTATGTTATTTATACTATAAATTTATCTATAAATTTATCTATAAATTTATGTATGGTAGAAAAAGAGAAAACAAAAGCTACTTAAAGATTATACATGATGCATATTATTATGAGACCAACTATCATCAGATATTCTGGACAAGATATTTTTAAACATTTGATAAAACCATCTTGTATACAATGTAAATTTTGTAATCCAATAATACCAGAAAAAAAACCTAGTAAAGAACAAATGTTTCAATCTACTTGTAAGAAATTCCTAGTGAGTCCTAACAATTATCAAAATTCGGTACTAGGAGATTTCGATTTTAGAGAGAAAAATCCATATGCACTTATGGCACGTTTAGATATTACCATGTGCGGGTTACATGGCAAATATTTTACAAAGAAATAATTTATTTTTTCATATTCTTAAATTGTTTCCAAGATATATTGTTTTCCGCGTGTTTAGGTTCATTACTCTTTTCTTCCTCTAGTAAATCCAACTTTTCCGCTTTTTTTAAAGCACTATCCACATATAATTCTTTCAACAATGTGCCTACTAAAAAGGACCCTTCATGTTGATCCAAAATGCCATCTTCGATTTTCTTCAATACATCTAAAAACTTGTTTAGGATACCAATGTCAATCTCATCCTTCTTCACCTTGTTAAAAATATCCGTATAATACGTGTATAAGAAACCACATTCGTTGATACATTCTTCAGAAATCTTTGCATCATTTCCTCTATATTTTGCCTTAATTAAAATCATGTTATTCACTTCATTACGTAGCACTTGACTATGCTTTAAATTGCGTATTAATTCGGTTTGATCTTCCACGTTGTTCGCTTTAATCATGTTTGCCAATTGGAGCCGCTGTTTGTCATCCATTTTATTATACTAGATATTCCATTTTTTATTTTTAAACCCAAAATATATTATATAAATATATAGTAAATATGGGAGTACAAGTTCAAGTTCCTGTTTTTAAAACTTCTGTAGAAGGGGATCCTAATAAATTTGCTATGGATAAAATGAATGCGCAGAATGCCCATCAAAATCGGGCAAATCATGCATTAGCTAAAGGTGGATCTAGAAAAAGAACTATAAAAAGATCTAGAAAAAGATCTAAAAAAAGATCTAAATATGGATCTAGAAAAAGACGAAGAATGTTGAAAGGTGGTAAAGGTGTTGAAATAGCCCCTGTACCAACCAGAGGTTTGCCTGCAAATACGCAACAACAAAATGCGGGTACTATGACAACACTTTTACAACAAAATGCAAATAGCGTGTATGATAAAAACGCTTTTTGAAAATAAAGGAAAACGTTTATAAATATAAAAAAACGAATAATTTTATATTTATAATATAAGTGATGCCAACAGGAAAAAATTGGTTTAATTTTGTTTATATAAATGTAGCATTTTTAATGTATATTTTAGGAGTTTTTTATTATTCTAAGGTGGAAGAGATCAAGAAGAATTGGCCAATGTATCGTTGTAATCCTGTTTATATGCCTTTAGCAGACAATGTAAACGAAAATTTCACATATTGTATTCAAAATATGCAAGCAAATTATTTGCAATTTTTATTAGAACCTCTCACTTTTATTACTGGTGCACTTGGCGGAATGATTGGCGGTCTAGTAGGACAAGTGGAAGCAGTACGTGCTATGTTTGCAAAACTCAGAACATTCATACCCAATATTTTTACAAATCTGTTTGGTTCTTTTTCTGTACTCACTGTAGAGTTTGAAAAAATAAATGTCAGTATAAGAGACATAATAGGAAAAACTATGGCAGTAGTTGTCAGTGTTATGTATATTTTAGATGGAAGTGTTAAAACCATGACCTCCGGCTATCGATTTGTTTCAGGCATCGGTAAATGTTTTCACCCAAATACTCGATTAGAATTACAAAATGGCACTATTAAAGAAATGAAAGATATCCATTTAGGAGATATATTGAAAGACGGATCCAAAGTGATATCTACCATGCAAATTGATAATACAATAGATAAAATACCATTTTATGTTATTAAAAATGGAAAAGAAAATATTTATGTCACTGGTTCACATTATGTATACGATTCCAGTTTGTCAAAATTCATTCCAGTTGAAAATTATTCAAAAGCAGAAATTAGTAATGTTACCAGTGAATGGTTCACTTGTTTAATTACTGACAAACATCACATTCCTATAGGCAATGAAATTTTTTGGGATTGGGAAGATTATGTTTTTCGAAAGACCATTTAGATGCTTTTTATATTTGTAAAGTTCAAAAAGTTTATTTTTTTACATGTATATTTATATGGATAGCAATCCTGGATTAAAAAAATTAGTAGAAATGTATAATAAATTAGGATATTTTGATAAATATGGAGGATCGCTTATCATATTGATATTTGTAACTATTATTATTTTTATCGCAATTTCTTATTGCATTACAAAAAGTAACGCGCAAGTTATTATCGAAGATTGGCAAAATCAAAGATGTAAACTTGCCATTATACCATATGCTGGATACATTACACATCCAGAAGGCACTACTGCATTTGAATATACACAAGAAAATTTTAACTATTGTACGCAACAAATATTAGCTAGTATTACATCACCCGCATTAGAACCTTTTACATTTATTATTGAAATATTTAACCTTTTAGTGAAAGCATTGAATGAATCTATGCAAGCGGTTCGAGGTGTTTTTGCTAGGATTAGGGACCTTGTAACAGGTGTCGTAAGAAACATTGTAAACAGGTTACTGAATATTATGATACCCATACAGCAAATCATTTTAGGTACAAGGGACATTATGCATAAAACACAAGGTGTGATGGCTACTATTTTATTTGCTGTACTAGGAGCTTATATAACCTTAAAATCTTTATTAGGAGCTGTAGCACAATTTATTGCAAATGTATTGATTGCGTTGGCGATTCTTATTTTTATACTTATATTGGCTTCCAAATTTATACCTGCTTTTGCGATGTATGCAAATATTATGAAGTTTACATTTATATTAATATCTATACCATTTGCACTTATGTTGACAATGATGGGTGAAATTTTTCATATTTATGCGTATAGTATACCAAAACTAAAATGTTTCGATAAATCTACTCTTATTCAAATGAATGATGGCTCCTCTCAGCCTATTTCTGAAATAAAAATTGGAGACATATTGGCCAATAATAATGAAGTTACTGGAGTTATCAAGGTAGAAACAAAGGGATCTACTATGTATTATGTAGATGGAATCCTTGTATCAGATACTCATATTGTGAATTATCATGGTAAATGGATTCCTGTTTCGAAACATCCAGATTCATTCAAATGTGTGGATTATAATGAACCCTTTTTGTATTGTTTAAATACATCCAATAAAACCATTTCCATCAACAATTACTTATTTACAGATTGGGATGAAATATATGAAAAAAATATGGAAAAAATTATGAAGAAAAATGGTTATATCGAATTAAAACAAGTGCATGAAATTCATAGAGAACTTGATGGCGGTTTTGTAGGTTCTACACTTATTCCTTTGCATAATGGTGAAAGTAAATGTATTCAAAATATTGCAATAGGTGATAAGTTGCTTGGTGGCGAAGAAGTATACGGAATTGTAAAAATAAATGGGGCGAATTTGAGTCATCAATATAAATTTATTTTAGGAAAAGATTTTGTAGTAGAAGGAGGACCAAATTTAGTTCTAAGTAATAGTAATTGGAATAGCACTCTTGGATTTAGTAACAAAGTAGAAATAGAGAAAAAACATAATGTTTTGTGGCATTTATTAACAGATAAAAAAACATTTACTATCGGTAAACATGTATTTTACGATTATAATGCGGCCATTGACTTATTTTTAGAAAAAAACGATGAAAAATTATTATCTATGAAATATGTATAATATGAGTGTAAATGTCTTTGGATATAAAATGAGCATTATATCTTTGTTATTTTTTGCCATTGTCATAATTTTGATTAGTCATACTTATTCCGGATGCTGTAATAATCCTTATGCATTGATTGAAGGGTATGAAGGAGGAGCATCCGAAGAACACAAAGATAAAAAGGATGTCAAGCATAAAAAAGGTACAAAGGACAAAAAAGGCGCCAAAGACAAGGAGCCAAAAAGTAACAAGGAAGGATTTACTGGTGCCAATACAAATTATGGACAATCCTCTATGTATGATATTGGATTAGATGTGCCAGTCAATACTTCTAATTGGAGTCAGCCTAACATGGTTGTGAGACCTGGACAACCTTTAGATCCAGCAGTGCAAAAGTTTTTAAGTAGACCACATCAACCACTACCTCTTCCTTCTGGTGAAATGGATATGTTTTTTAATACACCTTTTTCACCGGAATGCTGTCCAAATACATATTCTAATTCTTCAGGTTGTGCTTGTATGACAGGCGATCAATATAATTATTTAATTACTAGAGGTGGTAACAATGTACCTTATTCTGAGTATTAAACAAACTAGATACTATATTATAAAATATTTATTATATAATATATATATATATATATGCCGATTACAATAAGAAAAAAAGATAAAAATAAACAAGGCACACGCAAAATGAGCATACATTGTCCGATTGGATTAAAACCTTTTGAAGAGCATTTTAGCAAAAATAAAACTAAAATGAAAAGAAAGAAAGAATTTGTAAAACAATTATTGAGTAAATTTGCACCTCATAGCATCAAACCAGAAAACAATTTTTACGATTATATTAATTATCAATGGCTAAAAAATGTGGACGTAGAACAACAACAAAAATATATTGTTCAAGTGGACAATTTTCGTTTGACGCAAGATAAAGTATATACACAATTAGATGATATTGTAGTAGAATACATTAAGACACATCATGATAAATTAGCAAAAAATTTGAAAAATTATCGAAGATCAGTAATTGAAATGAATCCAAAGGCTTATTCTAGAAAGTTAGCAGTACAATGTATTTCAACCATTGATTCTTTTTTTGAACAAGGGAACCCATGGAAGCTTCTTGCCTATTTTAATAGCGATGAAATGTTGTGTAGTTCATGTCCTTTTGTATGGTCACTAAATCCAGATGAAAAAGATACTAAAAATTATAGATGCTATGTAACGCCACATACTTTTGAATTAGTAGATTTAAGTGTATATTATGATGATGGAACAGATGTTGCTTATAAGAAAAAATATAGAGCAGAATATAGAAAATATATAAAAAATGTATTCAATATTTTATTAGGTAAAAATGATTATGATCCACAAGACATTTTTGATGTCGAAGTAGAGCTATTTAATTCGTTTGTATGTGATGACATTAAAGTAAAGGATGAAGATTGTACATATTATAAAATAACTGCTACAGAAGCCAAAGCCAAATATGATTTTGATTGGGTAACTTTTTCAAAAGAGCTCGGATTTAAAACTCCCCCTGCTTTTTTTATTACATCGAACTTGAGCTATTTAAAATGTGTATCCAAAATATTTTTGTCAAACTGGAATACACCAAAATGGAAAACGTATTGGCTTTTTATTTTATTGAAAAGAATAGTCAGAATCACTCATGACTGGGAAAATATTATTTTCAAATTCAAAGGAGATTTTGAACGCGGTCAAGAGGAAATCAACAAAAGCGATTCTGTTAGTGCTGCTCTCTACATGTCTGTTCCATTCAATACATTTTTAACCAACAAATATGTTGCAACATATGAAAACAATCAAGCACTACAATATGTGAAAATATTGTGCGACGATTTAAAAATCGTATTTAAACGCATATTAGAACGCAATACATGGTTGCAACCTTCCACTAAAAGATATGCTTTGAAAAAATTAAATCATTTTCAATTTGTTTATGGAAAGCCAGAGGGTTTACGTGCAGATCCGGATTTAAATTATGGCCCATTGTTATATGACAACATGCAAAAAATAAATGCATGGCGACATAAACGTTTTATAGAGTTGGAAGGAAAACCTACAATTGATATTCCTATGATGGATTGGAATCAATATCCAGTAAAAATGGCTGGTACACAAGCATACATTGTAAATGCCTCTTATACTCCAGCGAAAAATTCGATTTATATAAATTTAGGGTATATACAAAAACCATTTGTGGATTTGGACGAGAGAGGAATTGAATACAATTTGGCGCATATTGGAAATACTATTGCGCATGAATTATCGCATGGTTTCGATGATACTGGCAGCAAATATGGTTACGATGGTAATTTATATGATTGGTGGACTCCTGCTGATAAAAAAAAATACAAGGAAATACAAAAAGATGTTATTCAACAATATGAAGAATTTGCAGCTCGCGATAAAATAAAATATGATGCAGCTATTGGTATTGGAGAGAGTCTTGCCGATATTTCTGCATTGGCCATTTGTGATGAATATTTGAAAGATTTCCAGGAAAAAAATGAAGATTTAACACCTATTCGATCTTTATCTTATGAAGCTTTTTACACTTATTTTGCTTTCCAACAAAGGCAAAAAGTTGGTAAAAAAGCTTTGATTGCACAATTGAAGACCAACCCTCATCCATTGGATAAATATAGATGTAACGTACCTTTAACGCGCTCGATTATTTTCAGAGCATTGTATGACGTTAAAAAGAGTAATGGTATGTGGTGGCACAATACTAATACAATTTGGTAATCCACTTTTCTAAAAATGTAGAATGCTAAATTATAATCTATTGCTTATAAGTTTTGAATTTTATCTATCAGAACTTCTTTGGCAACTTTTTTAATGATTTTTTCTTCTTTTTCAAAATCATTATCTCCTTTTCCTCCCATTGCTTCTATAACAATTTTGTTGAATTGATCCGACACTTTCGATGTAATTTTCTTCCATTCTGGATGTACTTCTTGAAACTTGGATATCAACTTTATGTTTTTATTGGCCACCTTTTTTATCATTTTATGCATCTTTGATTTTTGGTCATCTTCCTTTTCCCAAATGTCTTGGTCTTTTATGTACATGGTTTCCCGTTTCTTATCCGTACAATGAACAGGTCTTTGTGTTACGTCCAATGCATTCAGATTCTTTACAATGATATTAGAAATACCTTCGACAAAACCAACTTCACCAACATTTTCCAAGTCACTCAGTTGTAATTGGAGAGAATCTATAAAGGTTGTCATATTCATGGCATCTTTACATGTTTCGTTTAAAAAGAATTGCAAATTGAAGGACTTGTTGTTGGAATTGTTGGTAATAATATTGTTACTATTTTGAACAGAACCATTTTTTAATGCTTCCAATATTATGTTTTTAAATTCTGAATTCTCCTTCATTAAGTATTCCACTAAATCATTATTTTTAGAATCAACATCTTGTATTTTATTGCATTTTTTTTTGTGATTGAATAAGCTTTGTCTGTGTTTATATTTTTTGCCGCAACAACATGTGAAATATGGTAAGGAACTTTCGGAACCAAAAACGTCAGTATTTGTCAGTATTTTGTCAGTATTTTGGTGCTTTGATGTCAAAATATGTCGGTTATATTGACTCATTCTATACGTTAAATAGTCACATTTTTTACATTCAAAAAATTTGGAACTTTCGGAACCAAAAATGTCAGTCATTTGTCAGTATATTATACTGACACAAAAAGTTCCTAAACCCTTTTCGGGAAAATAATTTTAAAAATTATGCTCACACTTTTAAAATTATTTTTTCGGGTCTGAGACCATAAAATTAAAATATGGTCACACAGGTCCCACTTTTGGCAAGACTTTTTCGGATTTTCGATTTTTGGACATTTTTTTTGTCCATTTTTGAAAATCCCAAAATACTTTGCTCAAAAAATATTGAAAAAACGTGAAAAATATAATAAATTTGGAAAAGGACTTAAAGACCGAAGGGCTACCCTCTTTAAGCCCTTTTAGAATATATATATCCCAACCTACTTAAAGCCGAAGGGTAATATTCGCACAATTTGCAATAGATAATTGTGCGCGATTTGTCTGGTGTTATGTCTATTAGATCTTCTACCATTTCATGATTACAATATTTTTGAATATATGTTTTACACATGTCTTTTAATTCGACAATTTGTTTGCGTTTTTCTAGAAAACAATTTTTGTGTATTTCAGTATCAAAAATGATGTGCAAACTTTTATCCATACTAGAAACATATTCATTTGTCAAATCATTTATTTCATTGAAATGTTCAATAACAACATCTATATTTTCCAACATTTCTTTGTATTTCTTTTGAAGCAATAAAAAATAATTTATATCCATTATTTTTTATCTTATTATATGTTTATAAGTTTAAATTGTTTTTTTACAAATACATGCTTGTCATCGCAGAAAAGGCATCATTTTCCTTCTTTATTAATTTATCTACAATGTCTCTTGTGACCTTAAAAGGGAATTCGACTTTTAATGCCATTTCGCCTTCGAATAAATTGGAACCTGGACGCATGAGTCGATATAAATTCAATTTTGTATGGATAATTTCTAAGCATCTTTTCAAGTTCCTTACGCCGTCTTCTTTATTGCAATGAGTGTCAATTATATGGGAAATGACATCATCCGGAATAATAATATCGCCATCATTAAAGCGCACTTGTTCTCTTATCTTTGGCAGCAAATAATTGTTGGAAATGCAATTCTTTTCCTTACTATTGTAGCCCTTTGTTTTGATCCTATACATTCTATCTTTCAAAATAGGATTCACTTTGGATTCATCATTGTAACTAAATATAAACAAACATTTACTCAAATCGAAATTAATTTCTGCAAAATATTTGTCGTGAAATTGAGAATTTTGAGAAGTATCCGTTAAATGCGTCAAAATACCCACAATTTCTTCTCCCCTAGGTGTTTCACTGATTTTGTCCAATTCGTCGAAATAAATCACTGGATTCATGCACTTGCAGTCAATTAATATTTGCACAATTTTGCCCCATGTACTACCCTCATACGTATAACCATGGCCTTCTAGAAAACTACTATCTGTTGCACCACCAAGAGCAATAAAGGCAAAAGGTCTGTTTAAAATTTTACTGATTCCCTCCTTTACAAGGCTAGTTTTTCCTGTACCTGGTGGTCCATGAATTGCAATAGCAGTCCCAATTGCTTTTGGGTTGGTAAGCAATTGCCCCAGCATTTGCATGATTTGCATTTTTGCGTCGTTGAGTCCATACACTGCTTGATCGAGCGTTTTTTGGGCATTTTCCATAAAATCGTGACATTTATCTACACCATCTTCAATAGATAATGGTAACTCATTATAATTTGTAAATGGAATATGCATAAAAGTGTCGACCCAATTTTTGATTTTGTAAAAATCGCCAGTGCCAGGATCCATATACTTTAGTGAATTGATCTTTTTCATGGCAGCGGCTTTGAATTCTACTGGAATGCTCGATTCCAAAAGTGTCATTCTATATGGCTTTTCAATACGCGTAATTTTATTGATTTCTCTCAATTCTTTGATCAACTTCTTTTGATTTTCTAAATCCAATTTTTCGTAAAAAGCAAAATCATTCAACGTATTTTTATCACGAATAATTTTTCTAAATATACGCAAATTCTTGTCCTTTTGCTTCTTTTCCTTTTTGGAAAGCCTTGTTTTTTCTTTTTTCAGTTCATCTTCGTATACATCTATACATTTTTGTATTGATTTATCCTTTGGATTTTTTGAAAGCAATTCTTTCAACTGATTTAAAGTCTCAGAAGGCTCGCTCACTTCTTCTGATTCTTGTTCTATTTTTTTACATTTTTTAGTTTTCTTTTTCTCTACAATTTTCTCTTCTTCTTCGGATTCTTCTTCTTCCTCTTCGTCTTCTTCCTCTTCGTCTTCTTCGGATTCTTCCTCTTCTTCGTCTGAAGAAACTTCTTCATCTTCATCTTCTGTTTCGTCATCGTCGTCCTCATAGTCTTCAAAATCTTCGTCATCTTCGTCGTCGTCATCATATTCTTCCTCTGAACCTCCAATAGTAAATATAATGTTTAATTTTTTCCCTTGCACTTCGTCATCTTCCTCTTCATCATCCTCTTCGTCATCTGAAACTTTTATTTTTTTTGACTTTTTGGTTTTTTTCTTGGAAACTATTTCCTTGTCTTCTTCTTCTGAATCCGATTCCACAATTTGTTTTTTTCCTTTTCTTCTTTTTTTTGTAACCTCTTCGGTCTCGGTCTCGGATTCGGATTCCTCGGCTTCTTTAATTTTCTTACTTAAATATCTTGACGGAAAGATTTTTGACAAAAATTTGCGATATTCGTGCACGTCCATAGTTTCATTTTCAGAGTCACTGCTACTATCACTATCTGAAGCATCATTCTTCTTCTTTCTAAGATCCTTCTTAGGATGTCTCGATGAATCCTTTTTAGATATTTTGTTGTCTCTAGGCATGGTAGTATAATGTATCTACTATTTTTAATTTTAAATCAAAATCAATTTTATTTAAAATTAATAAATTCTTTAAGTTCTTCTAAATATATTTATTAATACATAAAATGCATATAAACCAATTATCAAATTTAAACTTCCATTAAATACTTTATCTACTAAAATAATAACATTCATATTCAGGTTTTCTTTATCTACAAAATTATAAATATAGCGTTTGTCAATCAAAAAATACATGATATTTTGTATAAAAAACAAAATAAGTATTGTAAATATAAAAGTATTTAGTTTAAAAAAGCATATTATATAAAGTATAAAGACTATACTGGAAAGTGAAAATAAATTTCTAATAGTAAAAAGATATTGCTGTGATGGATCCGCTTTTTCAATATATTCATAGGTTGGATATTTATAGTCAATGATTATGTCATATGTTTTCTTTATTGCAATAAATATAAAAAATATGATTAGTATTGAATATACATTATTATTTTTCACCATATATTTATATAAGAAAAAATTATTCTATAAGAAAAAATATTTAAACGAAATGTTTCTCTAAATGCATTTACTAATATATAATTTGAAAATGCATTTTTTAATCTAAAGTTCCGCAAGTATTTGTATCCATATTATTTAGATTATTTTGATAATAAAATGTGTTTTTAAATTCTGGAAAATGATCATGTAAATGTAAATGTTTTGTAATATTGTAAAAACCATTATAAATTTCTAAATACAAATTTACTCTTAAATTATTTGGTATAGCGTGCCAATTGCTATAATCAGTATTTATTTTAATAAAAAATACATTATCGTAATGAATATTTGGTATATCGAAATTTGTAAAAAATAATAAATAATATTTTTTATGTGGCATATAACTATTTAAAACATGTAACATTTCATTAATGTTGCTTTTAATTACATCATTGCAACTTGCTAAAAATAAAAAATTAATCAATAAAACTGGATTAGCATTATTAAATACATTCATTGTATTTTGTATTTTTAAATTGTATTGATTGACAATAAAATCATAGTTTAATATTGCATTTTCTTCATGTGAATATATAAAATCATGTAAAAAATGGAAATTATATTTAGAATGCTTTATACATGCACTATATATAGGATTATCAAAATGGTAATTTTTGTTTATTTCACTTTTTATATTTGTTACAAGAGTATCATTTTTTGAATTTACCAAATATTTTTTATCATATATACTATGAAAATTTCTATCTTTTAAAAAGCGTAAAATATTATCAAATGTAAATGCACCCAACATAAATAATAATTTATCTCTTCTATTTAAAATATCCCATATAATGATTCCTGGTCCGCAATGATCGCCGAAATATAAAAGATCGCACATATTAATACATAAATATTATATTTTTATATAAAAATCTAAACTTACATTTATAAAAAAATGTATTAATAAATAAAAAAAATTGATTAAATAAAACAATTTAAATGTATTGTATAATAGTATAAGAGATGTCCAAGTTTTCAGCTTCCAATATTCATAGTTCAAAAGTAATTGGAATTCAATTTAGTATCCAGTCCCCCGAAGAAATTCGTAAGGGATCTGTGGCTGAAATTACCAGCCGTGATACTTATATAAATAATAAGCCTGTAATAGGGGGTCTATTTGATCCGCGAATGGGTGTATTAGAACCTGGACTTATTTGTCCTACTGATGGATTGGACTACATGCAAACACCAGGTTATGCTGGTCACATCGAATTGGCAAGACCAGTATTTTATATTCAATACTTAAGTACTATTTTGAAATGCATGCGTTGTGTTTGTTTTAAATGTAGTAAGTTGCTTGTTAGCAAAGACAAATATAAACAAGCCTTAAAAATGCAAGGAGATGCACGATGGAAGTATGTGTTTTCCTTATGTAGCAAAGTAAAGCGTTGTGGTGATGACAGCGAAGATGGCTGTGGTTGCTTGCAGCCAAAGTCGATTCGAAAGGAAGGACTTGCTACTATATTTGCAGAGTGGAAAAATGAAGGCACCGAATCTGAGCCAATTGTGATCAAAGTGACGCCTGAAATGGTATTGAAGAATTTCAAACGTATTTCTGACGACGATGTGACCTTTATGGGATTTAGTCCAGTGTTTTCTAGACCGGATTGGATGATTTGCCAGGTAATGGCAGTACCACCTCCAGCGGTTCGACCATCTGTAAAACATGATGCTCAGCAGCGTTCGGAAGATGATTTGAGTCATATTTTAGTAAATATTTTCAAGACAAACAAGACACTTCAGGAAAAGATTATGAATAATGCGCCGGCAAATGTGATTGACGATTGGACAACAGTGTTGCAATATTATGTAGCTACACAAGTAGACAATAAGATTCCAGGTGTGGCAGCAGTTGCTCAGCGATCTGGGCGTCCTTTGAAATCGATTAAGGACCGCTTGAATGGAAAGGGTGGACGCATGAGAGGCAACTTGATGGCAAAACGTGTGGATTTTAGTGCGCGTTCTGTCATTACTGCGGACCCAAATATTTCCATTAGAGAGCTCGGCATTCCTATGAAGATCGCCAAAAATATCACTAAGCCTGTGGTTGTCAATAAGATCAACAAGGATTTCTTGACCAAGTTAGTGCAAAATGGCGCAGATGTGTGGCCAGGTGCAAAGACTTTGGAAAAGAAAAATGGCGAAGTGATTACGTTGCGATATTATCTAGACAGGAATTCCATTGCTATTGAAGAGGGCGACATTGTTCATCGTCATATGATGGACGGCGATGCCATCCTATTTAATAGGCAACCTACTCTTCATAGAATGAGTATGATGTGCCATATTGCTCGCATCATGAAGCGAGGAGATACATTCAGAATGAATGTGGCGGATACTAAGCCATACAACGCGGATAAATAAATTGTGACGACAAATGGTCACAAAACTATTTCAAATAGTCAATGTTCGCAACAGGGAGCATTAAAAGTGTGCATCTCCCTAGTAAGTAAATCAAATAGTTATTTGAGGCAAAACAACTTAAAAAATATATTATTATACTATAAAATGAATACAAAACCTGAAAATGTCACGTATAAGATTTGCTCTAAATGTGAAGAAGCTAAAACTTCAGATGAATTTTACAAACGTGGTTCAATATGCTGTGAATGTAATAATTCTAAACGACGACAGAAATATAAAGAAAATGAAGAACATAGAAAAAAATTAATTCAAAAGGCAAGTGAATTTAAACATAAAAAAGTTGTTGAAAGACAACAACTCAAGGAAGAAGAACAAAATAAAATAGGTTTAGAAAACAAACAATGTAAATATTGTAATGAAGTTAAACATCAAAGTAGATTTCGTCATAATCGTATGAAATGTAGAGATTGTGAAAGAGATGAACCTACTGAAAAGTTTAAGCGTTACATACGAACCAGAATTTACAATTGTTTAAGATATAAAAATAAAACTAAACACTCTGTTGAGTATTTAGGATGTTCTTCCGATGAGTATTTTAAATGGATTTTCAATTATAACAATAATTGCACTTTGGAAAATCATGGTAAAGAGTGGCATATTGACCATGTAATACCTATTTCCAAATTTGATTTGTCTAACGAATCACAACAATTATTGGCTTTTAATTGGAGAAATACAATGCCATTGTCGTCTAAAGAAAATTTAGCCAAAAATAATAAAATAATAAAAGAGCAGATTGAAATACATTATAAAAAACTACTAGAATATCATTTAGAAAACAAACTTGATTTGCCTCAAGTATTTATTGATTTATTTGCGAAACATCTTGTTGCGGGAAGTTCCTTAGAGCCTTCACTACCACTCACAATTGGAAACATTTGTGAGGAACTCGGTTAATAGCCGAACCCAATGGTAATAATGTGAAGGATTGGATAATCCGCAGTGTTACAGCCTAATGTCGTTTGGTAGACTATGGTTGGCATTCAGAGACTGAACGGATGTTGGTGAGCGATGAAGGATTAGCCATCCTGAGCTTGCTTAAGATACAGTCCGGCCCTTTGGGAAACCTTTGGGATCAACCGTTTGACGGGGATAAATTCATCTTGTCCTCAACAGGGAGCATTAAAAGTGTGCTACTCCCTAGTCGTAACAATTAAATTAAATGTTACGGCAACGCATCCAAACTGCTGGAAGTTCCTTAGAGCCTTCACTACCACTCACATCTGGAAACATTTGTGAGGATCTCGGTTAATATCCGAACCCGATGGTAAAAACGTGAAGGATTGGATAATCAGCAACCAAGCCCCTAACCTCGCTATGGTAAGAGTATGGGGACGGCTCAGAGACTAGATGTTTGCGGGTTTCAAATGATAGCTTGACCAGCTTGATGAAGCACAAGGTATAGTCCGGCCTTACGAGAAATCGTAAGGATTCTCCTCCCGGAGATGAATTTGCACATGCCGCAGGACCCCGAGTCCGAAGCAGAATTAAGAAATTTGGCTGCAGTACCATATCAAATAGTCAGCCCAGCAAATAACTCCTCGATTATTGGTATTTATCAAGATTCAATGCTTGGTTCGTATCAATTCACGAGGCCACATATAAAATTTAATCCTCGTGATGCAATGAACTTGCTCATGATGTGTGATAGCGTAAATGAAAATGAATTACTAGAAAATATTAGAGAAAACGGCGCCATTACAAATTTCGACATTATGACTCAAATTATGCCGCCGCTATCAATGAAATACAAGACCAAAGCATTCAAAGACGACAAAGATGATCCGAAAACCTCAAATGCTGTTTTGGAAATAAAAAATGGCAAATATATTAGAGGTCAAATGGACAAGAGCGTATTAGGTGCAGGGACCAAAGGTTTACTACATCGTGTTTGCAACGATTTTGGCAATATGGCTTCTGCCAAGTTTATAGACAATTTGCAAAACGTAGTGACTGAATACATGAAATCATCTGGATTCAGTGTTGGAATCAGCGATTTGATTTCTGATCAGAAAACCAACGACGAAATTGTGCAAGTGATTACCAAGAAGAAAACCGATGTCAAGAATTTGATTGATCAAGTGCAAATCGGCATCTTTGAAAACAATACTGGTAAGACCAATGAAGAGGAATTTGAGACACAAGTCAATAGTATTTTGAACCAAGCCACTTCTGAATCCGGCAAGATTGGTCTAAAGAGTCTAAATAAGGACAATCGATTTGTCATCATGGTCAATGCGGGTTCTAAGGGATCAGATTTAAATATTTCACAAATGATTTCTTGTTTGGGGCAGCAAAATGTGGACGGCAAACGTATTCCTTATGGTTTTGAGAACAGAACTTTGCCCCACTTTACCAAATATGATGACTCGCCAGGTGCGCGAGGATTTGTAGAGAGTTCTTATATCAATGGTCTTACACCACAAGAACTCTTCTTCCATGCCATGGGTGGTCGTGTTGGTCTTATTGATACCGCGGTAAAGACTTCTACCACAGGATATATCCAGCGCCGTCTTATCAAAGGTCTAGAGGATTTAATGGTAAGCTACGATATGACAATTCGTACCAATAAAAATAAGATTGTTCAATTTGCTTATGGAGATGATAACATTGATACAACAAAAGTGGAGAATCAAGTGATACCATTGGTAAGCATGAGCACACAAGAAATTTATGCTCACTTTCTTGTTCCGGAAGAAACAGGTAAAATCAAGACCCTTAGCAACATTTTCCTGAAGAATGTATATGCAAGATACAAAAAACAAAATTCCGAATTTATGGACAAGACAGAAAAATACGTAAATGAAATGATTCAGAAACGCGACGATTTGATTAAATATGTCTTTAAAAACAAAGGAGATTCTGTTGTCAATTGTCCGGTGGCGTTCCAATATATTATTAGCAATGTGCAAGGCCAGTGTAATGTTTCGATCACATCATTAGTGGATATTACGCTTCTAGAGGCATTGGAAATGATTGAACATACTTTCAACATGCTGGTCAAAAATAATTATGCGCCACCCACCGAGCTTTTCAAGACGCTTTATTATTATTATTTATCTCCAAAGGACTTGCTTATTGTGAAGCGTTTCAATAAAGCTTCGCTCACATTGCTTCTTGATACCATTACGATGGACTATAAAAGAGCCATTGTTTCACCTGGAGAAATGGTTGGCATGATTGCAGGCCAGAGCATTGGCGAGGTCTCAACACAGATGTCTGTTGCATATGAGTCACAGCATAAAATAGTAGTGAAAAATAAATTAACTCAAAATTTTGAAATGAGATCTATTATCATGGGTGAATTTTGCGATGAATTAATTGCAAATAATTTAGATAAAACATTTAATACTGGACATCTAAATAGCATTGAGACTTTGTTGTCTGATTTAGAAAACGAATATTATATTATTGGTGTTTCAGAAGATGAAAAAACATCTTGGAATAAAATTTCGCATGTAAGTAAACATCCAGTAAATGGTAAAATGATGAAAGTAACTACTAGATCTGGTAGAGTTGTAGAAACAACAACAAGTCATAGTCATTTAATTAGAAAAGATCATAAAGTGTCAGCAATTATGGGTTCAGAAATGGTAGAAGGTATGCGTATTCCAGTATGTTCAAATATGATTCAAGAATCATTTATCAAAGATACATATGAAAATATTAAACTAAATCCATTAATGGGTTGGTTTATCGGTGCTTATTTAGCTGAGGGTAATTTGAACTATCATGAAATCTCAATTACCAATATTTCTGAACATTACATAGAAAATACTAAAAAAATTGCAGCATTATTTGGAAAAGAATGTCGTGTTGTAGAAAAACAAGGAGCTTATGGTAAATCTGTAACTACTAAATTTACCTGCAAAGAATTAGCAACTATATTATTAAACACCTGTGGAAATGGTAGTTTTGTAAAGAAAGTACCTGATTTTGCATTTACTGCACCTAAAGAATTTAAATCAGCTATGTTTCAAGGTTATTTTGATGGAGATGGTAACTTTCAATGTGATAAAGCACATCATCAAATCAGATGCTGCAGTAGAAGCCAGCAACTAATAAAAGACTTGGCTCTGATATTAAATTATTTTGAAATTTTTGGAAATATTAAAACTGAGGAACATAAAGGAAAACCATTATATCATTTGAATATTGCATCCAAGTATGCGAAACAATATCAAATATCTATTGGTACTACTTTACATGAAGAAAAGTTATCTAATCTTGTTCAATATATAGAGCGTAATGATATTAAATTCTTGTCAGAACAAATTGATAAGATTAATGGACTTGGAGAAATAGTAGCTCATTGTGGAAAAACTTTGAAATTACCAGGTCAAAGTAGAACATATGGATTCTGGAAAAATAAAGATAGTATTGGTAGACGAACCTTGGAAAAATACTACCAGACGTTTAAAGAAAATGATAAACAAAATCTTATTTCAGAAGAACTTAAATTAATTAAACAAGCTATAACATCAAATGTAATATGGGATGAAATTATAAAAATTGAATACTACACACCAGACCAGAATAATTATGTGTTTGATTTTACAATTCCAGGAAATCAAACTTTCATGACTGATTATGGTGTCATTGTTCATAATACGCTTAATACTTTTCATTTCGCAGGGGTGGCTTCCAAATCTAACGTCACTCGTGGTGTGCCAAGAATTGAAGAAATTTTATCCTTATCGAGCGATATTAAGAATCCATCACTCAGTATTTATTTGAATCCTGAAGATGAACGAAGCAAGGAAAAAGCACAGACCATTATGTATATGTTGGAACATACCAAGATGGAAGAAATAGTAAAGTCAGTGGAAGTATGCTTTGATCCAGATGATTTGAACTCTTTAATTGCAGAGGATAAGGACACCATTGAACAATATAGAGCCTTTGAAAATATGATTGAAGAATGTAATCAAGCAACTCTAGAAAACGACGAAAATGAGAAATCGAAATGGATTATTCGCATGGTAATGGATCCAGAAATAATGCTTGAGAAAAATATTACAATGGATGACGTGAATTTCACTCTCAAGAGTTGCTTTGAAGATCAAGTCCATTGTATTTATTCTGATTTCAATAGTGACAAATTAATTTTCAGGATTCGCATGAATGAAGTGATTAAAAATGGAGCAGGAAAAGGTCAAAATAAATCAAAGGTAAATCCACTGGATCAATCGGATCAAATTTATATTCTTAAGAACTTCCAAGACCAGTTGCTACAAAATGTGGTGTTGCGAGGTATTAAAGGTATTCAAAAAGTGATCCTTCGAAAAATAGTAGACAATATGGTAGAAAACAATGGTGTATATAAAAAGGAAGACATATGGGTCTTAGATACAATCGGAACCAATTTGCTGGATGTGCTAGGATTGAGTTTTATTGACAATACAAGAACAATGAGCAATGATATTGTCGAAATATACAATGTACTAGGGATTGAAGCTGCCAGACAAGCCATTTATAATGAGCTGGTAGAAGTTGTAGAATTTGATGGAACATATATTAACTTTCACAATTATAGTGTACTTGTAGATAGAATGACATTTACAGAAAAATTAATTTCTATATTCAGACATGGTATTAACAATGACAACATTGGGCCCATTGCGAAGGCATCTTTTGAAGAGACACCGGAAATGTTTTTGAAAGCGGCCAAGCATGCGGAATTGGATACTCTCAGAGGTGTATCTGCAAACGTGATGTGCGGACAAGAAGGATTCTTTGGAACTGGAGCATTTCAAGTAATATTAAACATCGAAGAGATGCAGAAGTTAGAGGCATCTAGTGAATATAAACTACAAAATGATGATGAAGAAATAGAAAAATTCTTTGGACAAGTAGATAATCCTGAAGACAAATGTAGCATTGAAAAAATAGCAATACAAAACAATGTCATAACCATTCACGCCGAGGATATGGGAGAAGACAACGATTACAACCCAGGATTCTAATTTCCCACAATAGTAAAAATGTGATAAAAATATTTAATTTAATAATATTGAATTAAATATTAAATAGTAAACATTTTTTAATTCAATGGAAACTACTTATAGTGTAATAGTAAAAAAGATAGTAAATATAAATAATAATATATTTTTTTGTCCAGATAAAAAAGATAAAATAGATGCTATCATGAAACTAATATTTTTGTTCAGATGTAATCCAAAAACAAAATTTAAAGATTTGATTAATGCACAAGAAAGTTTTTTAATAAAAGATCAAAGAGAAGAAGAAATTCTCGATTATTTTTGTAAAATTCAAAGAACCTATTATACATTGAACAGATTAGTATTTAATTATAAATATAGAACATCGCAAATAGTTGTAAAAACAGATATGTTATTTAATGAATTAAAAGAAAACAATAAAAATGTGATTTGTATTTATCAAGAAAATTTGCGTTATTTATTTACAATATCTGATCTATTAAAAATTATAAATAATGCATTGATTCATTCGCAAAATTTATTTGCAATGCCTATGCCTATAAAAAATCCATACAATAATATACCATTTAGTAAAAGTATATTATATTCTATATACAATTATTTGGTTTCTAATAAAACGATACTTTACAAAATAGATGACGTAGAATTATTTTTAAAATTTCATAGATGTCATTTTAATCTAACATATTTTATAAATCATTATGAATATTTATTGAGAGAAAAAACAATAGTAAATAATACTACCAATGCAATGACATACTCATTATATAATGATATTGAAAATATGTTACTTTTATTCAATAGTGATAAGAATGTCAAAAATAAAATTACATTTGATAAAAATTTTCCAAGAGAAAAGCTAGTAAGTATTTTTTTACCTTATTTAATATTATATAATAATAGTAAATATTTATTAGTACCTAGTTTAAAATATACAGCATCTTATGAACTAAATCAAAAATTAATTGCTTTTCAAAAGAAAAATCCATTTTTTGGAAGGAAAAAAATAACTTATAAAAAAGTATTGACAAAAAGTGGTGGATTATGTAATAAAAAAATAGATGAAACTTATAATGATATATCTATTTCTTTTAATAATTATAATGATGATAATTTTTTGAATGATCATTTAACATATACACATTATCATGATCATGATAATAATAATGTCTTTAATCAAGAAGAAGACGAAGACGAAGACG
>Ga0209088_10000637_pt1 | contig 24358 bp, 20 predicted proteins | sample S_140625_EF_Meta_FD_187324 | JGI IMG/M metagenome (GOLD analysis project Ga0209088, IMG submission 187324) | Freshwater microbial communities from Lake Simoncouche, Canada to study carbon cycling - S_140625_EF_MetaG (SPAdes) (version 2) | ecosystem: Environmental > Aquatic > Freshwater > Lake ... | reverse complement strand
ACTTATTGCCAAGGTACAAGAGTGGTTGACAGGTATTACTGCCAAACGCTCCTTGCCGGTTTGGCAGGGTAAGCATTTTTGGAACCAGGATGATTTGCCGTTTGCCACACCCCAGGAATTGGCTAAATCGAATAAACGCGTCGTGCTCTTTGCGGACACCTTTAATGCTTACTTCGAGAATGAAAACTTGCAAGCAGCACTCTCTGTTTTACAGAAGTCCGGATACATGGTGCATGTAGCTAGACCATCCTCGAGCACAAGTAATCCAAATCCGTTTTGCTGTGGTCGCACTTATCTCGCTGCTGGCATGGTGGATGAAGCAAAGACTCGACTCGCAGCTCTCATTGAGCATTTAGTACCGTATGCGCAGCAAGGGATCGCGATTGTCGGTCTGGAGCCTTCGTGCTTGTTTACCTTGCGGGATGAAGCACTCTCTATGGGTCTTGGTAAATCCGCACAAGTGGTGAGCGAACATGCACAACTACTAGAGGAATTTTTAGCCAAAGAACAAAAAGCTGGGCACTTTACCCCACGCTTTAAAGAATCGGCTCAACCAATACTGGTGCATGGGCATTGCCATCAAAAAGCCTTTGCTGCAGTCAGCCCCGCGTTAGAGCTTCTCAGGCTAATTCCGAATGCCAATCCACAACTCATTGAACAAACGTGTGGTACTATGGATTTAGACAAGTGCGCATCGACATCGTGTTGTGTTTTATTGGGTGGGTCTAAATGTGTTGCTGGAAATGAAAGTGGGCCGACCATGAAGGCCAATTATAGCGACAAATCAGTTGTGAATAGAGACGTTTATTATTATCAGGGCAAGTGCTACGGAAACTGTGCATAAAATCATATAAAATTGATTGAATTTTATATGAAGATGTAGTTTATTATAAAGATTATTTATTATGATCATCAAAACAGTTACCATATTCGCCATCCATCTTGAGATCGAGTATTGGATCGGTCAAAATGCCCAAGACAATACCGAGTTGATAGAAAAAGCCGATGATTCCGATCTTTGGTTTCACGTGTCCGATTTGCCTTCGTGTCATGTTGTTGCACGCATCTCGTCCTTGACCATTGACAAGAAACAATTGAAATATATCGTAAAACAGGGCGCCGTTTTGTGCAAACAACATACCAAATCCGTCGCTTCTTTGAAAAACGTTGCTTTTATTTATACATATGTCTGTGATGTAGAAGTGACAGATGTCCCTGGATTGGTAAATACAAAGAATACCAAAACAGTTGTCCTATAGTAAAAAATTGATTCTTGTTTGTCTTTCATATAGTATGTATCCTCTCCGCAATAATAAGTATTAACTATGAGTTTGAATCATCGAGTCATGAAACCTCGCCAGTATCCAAAGAGATTAAACTGTGAAGGCACGCCCAAGGGCGACAGTCTGAATAAACTTGCTCTCAATACCATTGGCCAAGAAAGATGGAATGTCATGAAAACGGGTGTTGGTCACATGTCCATGTTTTCCATTCCTGACCATCATATTCCCATTATTGAACTCTTGGCTGATTATTTAGAAACCTATGACCCCAATGAGGTTGTTCCTGGTCCGATTATTGATTCATCGGGCAATATCGCACCATAATTATTATATTATTTACAATTCATTGTGATCATTTGATACTATATATGTTCCATTCGTCGTCTTCTTCTTGCGTAGAGGCCCTTTTTTTTTCTTTTCGGGTTCCTCTTTTTGTGGTGGCTGTGGCTCTGAGTGGGTCTTGGGATGGTGCGCCGCCAAATGACATGCTTCGCAAACGCTCATCAAATTGGCCGGATGATTTTTGTGAAAGGTTCCGATATATCCATCTTTATCGGCATCTTTTTGCGGTGCCAAATGGTGGATTTCTTCACCCAGGGCAGTTTGACACATTTCACAAAGACCACGCACCTTTTTTGCATTATAAGGTGTAATTTCATTCGCCAGTGCACCAACCGTATCCGGGAAATACTTGGCTCGAATCGCATATGCTTCTTGTAAAAACTCGTCGGGCAAGTGCAGAGATTTACATACTTCCAAACCGTAGGTTTTAATTCCCGGTCCTTCTTTCAGAATACGGTCATATACCAAGGCGTCGAGTGCACGATCATAATGCACCGACATGTGTCCCAAGGATAAACGTTCCATTCGTTTGATCTCTTCGTAGTGAACAATTTCGTGAAAATGTGTGGCGAAAATGAAAGTGGCCCCCTTTTTGTGAAGATGGGTCAAGCCCGACACGAAAATACTGAGTGCTGATTCCGTCTCTGTTCCGGAACACAATTCGTCGCCCATGATCAAGCTGTTTTCATCGGACATGTTCAAGATCATTCTCAGTTCCGACATTTCCACAGCAAAAGTAGACAAACCTTTGAATAAGTTGTCATTTCCCAAGATTCTCGAGAAAATGGCACGGTAGGGTTTATAGTAAAATTGGGTGCAGGGGACGTACATTCCAGCTTGGGCCATGATGATGGAAATACCAAGAGATCGGATAAAGCTCGTTTTTCCTACCGCATTGGTGCCATATAACAAGAGTCCATCTTTTTCGACGAGGTCTTTTCCAAGATCTTGGGAATTGATCGAAGAGCTGTTACACTTGCTCGTAGAGCTGTTACACTTGCTCGTAGAGCTGTTACACTTGCTCGTAGAGCTGTTACACTTGCCTAGCGATATACTATTCGGTGTATAAAGTTCATTTACCTGAATCTGTTCAATGAGACAATGTCGCAGATCTTGGGCATCGACAAAGGATTTCGGCGCGTCTGCTACAATCGTCGGTCTGCAATAGTGGTATTTCTTGGAAAGATGAGCTTTGTTCACCAATACATCTAGTCTACAAACAATGTTCGATAAACTTTCCATCTCTTTGTACCAATCTTTTTCCATGGTTTCCAAGAATGTTTGATAATGTGTTGCAATCATCCCACTCATCTCGTCCCGCATTCTTTGAATATCTCTACAAATCTTGTCTAGCTGTGTCCATTGAATCTCATCATTGGACGCCGTCGATGCAGTCTTGAAATGAATCTCTTTGGAATCTTGAATACAAAGATCGGAAGTGATAGTCAAAGGAAACGTCTGTTTTTCCAAGGCGGATTTTAATAACGTGGCGCGCTTCTTGGTAATTTGCAGGCTCATCCCCGACTTGTCCGTCTCGTGTACTTTGACAAAATCATTCGTTTGTGCTGCTCCGCTATCGCTAACAAGTTGATTCAAGAATAAGCGGATTTGGTTGAATTGGGACATGCGTTTTTCAAAGAGAGACACTGCCGCGTCCAATTGTTGTGAAAACCCCGGTTGGAATAGGGTTTGTTCGAAAGCGGTGGCGGTACTCGTAGTGCGACATACATCTAGCAAGAGGTTTGACTCCATAAAGGTCGTGAATGTGGTACACATCGTTTGAATGGTTGTATATGAATCTACATCTGAATCATTTGCGATATATTCCAAGATTTCCGGAGCATCTTTGAATTCTTCGTTGAGGTGTTGTACAGTTTGGACAGTTTCATACAAATAATACAAAGAAGCCGGATATAGTTTACGTGTAACAAGCTGTCTAGCCAGTTTTTCCATGTCTCGCATAGAGGACATGGTGGTGCGCACTGTTTTCAGAAATGGTTCATCACGATATTCCAAGATCTTGGAAATCATGGTATATTCATGGTTCAACCAAGATTCGTCAAATGTCGGGTTCACCAATTGATGCCGGAATGCGCGTTTTCCCATGGGCGTCTTGCATTTATTCAGAAATCCATGAACAGACGACAAATGTCCCTGTTTTTTCCCGTCTTGGGATAAATCATCAATAATATTCAACTGTTTCAAGGTATGATTTGCCAAGAGAACTGTATTTGCAGCATTGTCAAATTGTGGCAAAGAGACACTTCGCACAATGTCCGGATTGTGTTCTTGGATAAAATCGAGCAAATAGCAAAATGCCTGTGTCGCAATGGAATATTCTTGGAATTCGGCGCATGTTTGGTATGCATCGGCATCATATAATTGCGAAATCATATGGCGGGTATAGGTTTGTTCTGATGCGCGGATCGCCTTTGTATCATGGGTTGCGCTGATTTTATGAATGGTTTGACATTGGATTCCGGAATATTGGACAATCTTGGAAATGGCGCGATCATCGAGGTTCGATATAATAATCACTTCGCTTGGACAATAAATGGAAATACATCTTTCTAGTTCATCCACCATGCTTGATTCCAAAGAATAGGTTGTTTCATGTTCGAATATATTGCATTTTCCTGTGAAAATATTGATAGTAGCCAAGCCATAGACAAGCCGATCCTTGTTTAATGGGGTCGTCTTGGAAAGTGGGGAGATTTTTTCTAGCCAAATGCACATGATATGATTCGACATTTGTTGCGAAACATCGGTTTCATAGGATATATGTGTTCCTGCAGAATAAATGGCGTGGAGAGATCGAGTGACGGTTTTTCCATCCTTTTCTTGGACATAGACAACTGTGGTCCAACCCTGATCCGCCAACTTTTGCAAGTATTTGTCTAGTGTATAGTCGCGAAATCCGGCCATGAGGACCTGTTTTTTGTCAAACGTCACCTTCTTTTCGGAAATGTTGAGACCACACGTTTCGGCAAAATCTGCTATTTTGGAACCCGTAATTTGACCGGTGATATCGGCCTTGAGACCGTAGACCTCGAAAAATGCGCCCACTTGCATAAGGAGAATGGTACGCTCGCCATATTTTTCTTGGTATTCTTTGGTAATCTTGACATAATCTCCCACAATATTGGGCGGAACATCGTCTTTGGATTTTGACATGGTTATTATAAGAAGGCAAAAAGAGTTTATATATTTTTCGAAAGATATCAACACCTTGACAAAAAAATGAATCGAAATTATTGGTACTTTTACAAGAGTATCTCGGGACGTTCGTTTGCACCAGTATTTACACGGCTAGTATATAATTGTGGAGAAACATTCATTCAAGTGTTCGACCAAGTTTATAATAAACGTGAACGCAATTCTTTGCCTAAATTGCCATTCTTTGTAAAAAGGATTCACCATGACGAACGAATTTGATTCGGACATAGATCCCGAATCCGACTATGGATTCTTTTGTGATTTAGAAACAAGTATTCCCTATGTTTATGCAAACAAACGTTTACGTGTGCAATATCGCGCTCATGGAAATAAGGTTGACGAGCCCATTCCTAAAAATCGTGTTTCTACTATAGTGTACATCTTTTACACACTGGTAATAGTGAAACTTGTCATATGGACGGTTTTTGGTATCTCCAAAAAAGGTGTACAATAGATTTGTGGACATGATATATTCTATATTATCGCATTGAATATTTATCGATGTAAACGATCTTGCCGTTTTGCATGTGTTTTTCTTTTATTGATTTTACGTTTCTTTGTTTTTACAAAATGACGACGATATTTTTTACCACCCTCGCTCCGCGTATTTCTCTTTATGGGGGTAGAGGGTTTTTCATGGACCATGATGAAAGGTTCTTGCGTGTAGATGATATATGACCAAGATGTCGTTCACGAAATTTGGCTGCGATTTTTTGTATAAATTCACTGCCTGGAGTAGCGTCAATAATCCCTTGTACGATATCATTATATTTTTCTACAAATGCATTGTATTTTTTCCTAATTTTTTCAAAATCATAAAATACAAAACCACTAAATGATGTCGGATTAGATTTATTTAATGTAAGTATACAATTATCATGACGAATATGTGCAAGATGACGAAAGCTTCTATCGACTATACAACGAGTAATCGTACACATTATTTGATCAGGCGACTGAGATGGTTCATTAAACGTAACTAACCATCGTACCCCGGGAAATGTTTTTTCATCTGCACCCTTCATAATATATTTTCCACTGGGTTGAAAATCAGATATATTAGTTATTCTGTCATCTTCCTCCAAAATAACACTTTTTAATAAAAATTCTTCATTCATTCTTTCACCTATTTTACTTTTTTGATTAATATTTTGTAAATCAATTAATTTCCCTACTATTTCACTAAAAAAAATACCGCCATTCATTCCTTTTGATAATATTATGATATCCCAAACATTTTGATAATTCATTGCATCTTGATGTTTCATTGTACTAATAAAATTCTTTTTCTTACTATAAGATAATATTATTTTCCTTCGTTATCATTAAAAAAGTTGTATAATAGGTTCTCCGGATTATGGTTTTGAACTTCACCGCAAATCAACGTCATACTTTCGTACATTTTTCGCAACACATCATTCGGTGCTATTGTTCCGACGCGGATGAGGCCGCGTTTGATTAATTCGCGACGTATTTCATTCATCGGTTTTTGTTTCAGTAATTGCGTCGTTTCTGTGGTTTTGTTTCTGATGGTACGATTCGAAACCAAGACGGAAATCTTGGGATGAATCATGGATTTACCTGTTTTATATGTTCGCCTAATAATTCGTCGTTGTTTTGTATTACGCAATCGTTTTCCACCGGTATTGTTGATTTGGTCCATTTTTGTCTTGGTTTGTTGAATCTCATTCATCATGATTTGAGGCTTTGATAAACTTGGTATAGGATTCGGACTTGGATGCGGCAATGTATTATTTCCGCCCATGCTTCCAAGACCGTTGTTTATTATGCTATTACTAGGACCGCCAATCATTTGCATCGCCGGATGTCTAGGTTGACTCGGATATACCTTTTGCGTTTTTTGAAAAGCTCGATAAGTTGGCAACTGACCGCCTTTTAAACAACCCCATTTGGGTGCATGAATTCGCAGTGGCGGTATAACACCCGATATCTTGTCAAAGGGTTCTGTCAATATTTCGGTAGGTATTTCACTATTCAATACCTGCGGAATTGGAAACATTGTTGGATTGGCCAAGCGTTGTACCTGGTCTACACGATGGCGAATGGTTTCATTATGTTTCGCCTCTTTTTTTTTCGTTTCTTCTTCTAGCGTTTTGAAATAGTTGATGGATTCGCTAAATCCATTCTGAAATGTGTCAATGTCTTCCTTTGTTCTATCTTCGATTTTAGTCGTATCGCCTTCCAACATTTTTTTCATATTTTCTTCTTGCTGCTGGCGAATAAATTGCATCACTTTATTGCGTTTGATCGAAGGTGCACGTTGTTTCGGCGATTTTACCTTGATTTCGCCTGGATTGTCGTTTTTATCGCGCTTCTTTCTCGATTTTCCTGCAGAAAAATTTAAAAAATCTTTGTTAATGGTAATGGTTTTACTCATGTTTCCGTTTATTTACAAAAAGAATATTATTTGGGACTTTTTTATGCAAACCTGTAACTAGATGGAATTCAAACTGTGTATTATGAATGAAAATCTGTAAAATAAACAGTATATGGCAAAAATCTAGCCATATCATATAAAGATGTCAAAGTCGTTTGAATACCACAACGTCGAAAAACGCAAGCATGGCAAAACACACGTTACGCGCAAAGTCGTGATCAAAGGGGGCAAAGGATATAAATCGGTTTCGCGAAAACACCATGGTCGTAAAAATCGGACCATCAAACGTCTATTAAAACAACACGAAATTGCCGATATCAAACGAGGGAAATTTATAGGTGGACTCTTTAATGACTGCAAATAGGTGTAATAAATATTATTATCGCAAACGATATAAAAAATTGATTCGATTAATGAATTAGTACGTTGTATCATATACAACGAAAACCATGAACACTTTAGAAAAACAGTTTTGCGATTCATCACACGGATCATCCGTGCAAATGGCAAAACCTGTACCCCTATCTGCATATATTAACATGGAGTCAAAGCCTGTCTTGATTCCCTCAAAAAAGAAGGGTGCTTCTCTCGCAAAACCTGCTGTTGTTGTTGTTGCGCCTACCCCTGCACATGTACCTCTACATGAAAGCAATGTGACTCATGAAATTAAGCAAATGATTTCAGTCGAGGAGAAGCGAATGACCAATCATGCAAGTGTAACGGTAGAAAAGGCGGATGACTCGCAAGATGTTCTCGCCAATTTTGCCAGTTTTATCGAACAACCCTATCACCTCATTGAGTCCTATTTCCGTGGACAACATTTGGAGCGCCTTGTCCGTCACCAAATCGAATCCTATAATCATTTTGTGAATTACCAAATCCAGCGAACTATACAAATGTTCAATCCGGTCACTATCCACTCAGAAAATGATTTTGTCGAAGAGCGTGGAAAATATTTTCTCGAAGTCCTCGTCTCGTTTGAGAACTTCAAGCTCTACCCACCCCAAATCCATGAAAACAATGGTGCAACCAAATTGATGTTGCCCCAAGAAGCCAAGTTGCGCAATTTTACCTATGCCTCCACCATGACGGTGGATATCAACATTGAATATATTGTCCGCGACACAGAAAACATGGAAACTCCCAAGATTATCCGCCGCACCTTGCCAAAAATCAACATTGGAAAAATGCCCATCATGTTAAAGTCTAGCATTTGTGTCTTGACACAAAACCGCCATGTCAGCAGCACATTTACCGGCGAATGTGCAATGGACTGTGGAGGATACTTTATCATCAAGGGATCGGAGAAGACCGTATTGGGACAAGAGCGCGCTGCCGAAAATCGCGTCTACTGTTTTGACGGGAAAAACACGACTAAATGGAATTGGTTTGCCGAAATCAAATCCGTTCCCGATAACAAATGCATCTCTCCCAAACAGGTCGAAATGATGATTGCAAGCAAGAACAATGGTTTTGGACACGGTCTGTTTATTACCATTCCGCGCATCAAGCAGCCGATTGAACTGTTTGTCCTCTTTCGCGCATTGGGCGTCGCGACAGACAAGGCTGCCTGTCAATATGTGTTGTTGGATATCTACGATGAGAAATACAGCGAATTGTTGAATTGCTTGCAAGCGTCCATCATTGATGCCAACAAATACCCCACCAAGGAGGATTGTTTGCGACATATCATGGCATCGGCCGCCTATACACCGATCAACATGGATCGCGAGACGGGTCAGCGCAAGAAACTCGAGTTTACCATGGACGTCTTGAACAATGATCTCTTTCCCCATTGCCAAACCCTACCTCAGAAACTCTACCTGTTGGGATACATGACGAAAAAACTCCTTCAGACCAGTTTAGGGTGGATTTCTCCGGATGATCGCGATTCTTATTTGAACAAGCGCATCGATTTGACGGGGACACTGTTAAACAATCTCTTTCGCAACTATTTCAACAAGTTGGTCAAGGAGATGCAAAAACAGGTGGTTCGCGAAATCAACAATGGGTCGTGGCGCTCGACTGAGGACTATGAAAATATCATCAATATGACCAATATTTATAAAATTATGAAGTCAACCACGATTGAAAACGGTCTGAATCGCGCTCTTTCGACAGGTGATTTCAGTATTAAACAATCGAATAGTAGCAAGGTCGGCGTGGCTCAGGTACTCAATCGTTTGACCTATGTCGCGAGTTTGAGCCATTTGCGCCGCATCAATACGCCGCTGGAGAAGAGCGGAGAGTTGATTGCTCCACGCAAATTGCACAGCACTACGTGGGGGTTTTTGTGTCCTGCTGAAACGCCGGAGGGCCAATCGATCGGTGTAGTGAAAAACGTCAGTTATATGGCACATCTCACCATTCCTGCAAACAGTTCGTCATTGCGCGAATATGTCATGCCCGAAATTGTGCGCGTAGATGATGTAGCTACGGCTGCCGAACTTCACGGTAAATTCAAGGTCTTTGTCAATGGTGCATGGCTCGGTGTTACAGAGAAACCGTTTGAGCTATACAATAGCATGAAGGACAAGAAATTCCGAGGTATTATCAATATTTATACGTCAATTGTGCTCGATTGCAAGACGATGGAGATTCGTATTTGTAATGACGGCGGCCGTTTGACACGACCCGTCATGCGCGTTCGCGACAATCGCGTCTTGTTGACACAGGCCGTGGTGGATCGTCTTGTTGCCGGCGAGCTCTGTTGGAATGACATGTTGACTTCGTGCAATATTCCCGAGTCGGTCATTGAATACATTGATCCCGAAGAGCAAAATTTGGCGATGATTGCCATGTGCGCCAAGGATTCCTATTTGCAAAAGGCAGGATGCCGTGTCCAATATACCCACTGTGAAATCCATCCCAGTACGATATTTGGGGTGTTGGCGTCTTGCATTCCTTACCCCGAACACAATCAGGCTCCGAGAAATACCTACCAGTGTGCCATGGGAAAACAGGCCATGGGCGTGTATGCAACGAATTATGACAAGCGCATGGACAAGACGGCCTATGTGTTGACCTATCCTTCGCGTCCCCTAGTCGATACCCGCATCATGAGCTTTATCCACTTGAATAAGATTCCGTCGGGGACGCAGATCCACGTTGCTATCATGTCGCACACGGGATACAATCAGGAGGATAGTGTCTTGATCAACAAGGGGTCGATTGATCGCGGTCTGTTTGCAGCGACGATTTATCACACTGAAAAGGACGAGGACAAGAACATTATCCGCGACGAGATTATCAGATGCAAGCCGGATGCTTCCAAAACCAAGGGCATCAAGTTTGGCAATTATTCGAAATTGGATGCAAATGGATTCATCCCGGAGAACACGTTGGTTGAGAATCGCGATGTCATTATCGCCAAGACCGTGCCGATCAAGGAAAATCGTAATGATCCGACCAAGCCCATCAAGTTTGAGGATCAGAGCAAGACCTTTCGCACGACGGAAGAGACGTATATTGACAAGAATTATACTGGCCGCAATGGCGATGGATACAATTTCGCCAAGGTTCGCGTCCGCACCTTCCGCAAGCCCGTGTTGGGTGATAAATTCTCGAGCAGACATGGACAGAAAGGCACGATAGGCAACATCATTCCCGAGTGCGACATGCCCTTTACCAAGGATGGAATCCGCCCCGACATTATCATCAATCCGCATGCCATTCCTTCGCGCATGACAATCGGGCAACTAAAAGAGACGTTGTTGGGAAAAGTCTTGCTCGAATTGGGGATGTTTGGAGACGGAACGAGTTTTGGCAATTTGGATGTGAAAACGATTGCACAAGAACTGCAAAAGTTGGGCTATGAGAGTTATGGAAACGAACTCTTGTACAATGGACTAACCGGCGAACAATTGGAAACAAACATCTTTATCGGACCCGTCTTTTACCAGCGATTAAAACACATGGTGAATGATAAACAACATAGTCGATCGATTGGACCGATGGTGAACCTGACGCGTCAACCTGCAGAAGGAAGATCGCGTGATGGTGGTTTCCGTATTGGTGAGATGGAGCGTGATGTCATGCTGGCACACGGCATGTCCCGATTCTGTCGCGAACGACTCTATGATGCGTCGGATAAATATAGTGCCTATACGTGCAAGAAATGCGGCATGATTGCCTGTTACAATGATGGAACGCCATCGCGTTTGTATGTCAAAGACGATTTCACGGTTCATCAATGTAAAACGTGCAATAATACGACAGAGTTTTCGCGTGTGGAAATCCCCTACTCGTTCAAACTGCTGTCTCAAGAATTACAAACCATCAATGTTGTACCAAGAATCATTACAGAGTAACATTCTGATATCATCTGTATATTTGTAAATACAACTGCATCATGCAGTCAGTTTCGTACAGTCTTTAGACATTTTTTATTCGGATATAGTATATTCTTTGAATAGTATACTATACGACACTTCTCCTTCTATGGCCACCATTGACCAACCTATACTATCGCCGGAACAAATCACGGAAATTACCGCATATATAAATGCCTATCGGCATACAAACCAGGCACCACCACTCGCATGGGATGATACCATTGCAAACTTTTCGCAAAATTGGTCACACTATTTATTATCTAATGATGTCTTTCAACATAGCGGTACAACCCAATATGGCGAAAATTTGGCCCAATTTCAGGGGTATGGAACTGACGTCATGGTTCAATTGAAAAAAGCCATCGATCTATGGTACGCCGAAAATACCCTGTATAATTATAATGACCCCAACTATTCAGCATCAGTTGGACATTTTACGTGTCTCGTATGGGTATCCAGCACATCATTCGGTATAGGATTTTCAATCAATACGTTGACTGATACAGTAGATATTGTCATGAACACATCACCACCAGGAAACGTCATTGACCAATTTGTACAAAACGTGTTGCCAGCAATCAGCACACCTCCAGTTTCTGCACCTGAACCCATCCACGCACCCTTGCCAATACCGACACATACTTATACTCCTCCGCCTGAAATCGTTTTACCAAAAAATGATATTATTGTGGCTCTTTCATCCATCATACAGGCAATCCAAACAAAACGCACAAAATATGAAATTGTAAATTCTATCTATAAAGTCATTGTTTCCATCAAAAATGCGAATTTGATAGTCTAACGCGAAAGATCAACTCTCGCTTCCATCATCTTCTCGTTGAATAAGGTCTTCGTCGTCATACTCATCGTCTTCGTCGTCATCGGGATCATCTACGAGTACAATACTCTCATCTTCGTCCGATTCAATTGGCATTTCCGCATCGGCGCCATCATCATGATCATCATCATAAAACCTTACATGCCAATTTTTTACATGAAAATTGATATGATCTGTATTGAACGATTTAATATAAGCATGTGAATCGGCTGATTGTTTCATAAAACGTATGCGACCAAAATTTGGATTATACATTACAAATGCATTCATCCTCTCCTTCAATTCATTATATGCATGACGTTTACGTACAGTATGTAATGAATATCTACTAAAATAAAAGAGTTTTAGATAGGGTCGCATAATATTGGCCAATATCTCGTCGGGAAACTCTTCATCAATCGACAACTTGAAATACCGTTTCGATTTTTTTACCGAGGGGGTATAATTAGGGTTTTCCGTATAACCATGTATGCGTATCATCTCGTATATATCATCTATAACGAGAACATGACACGATTTTTCGGCGCGATTTTTAATATATTCATGGCGAATCAATTCTTCATTGTAGTGTAAAAATACATCCATTTCAAAATCGGCCGTAAAATAGGCTTCCACCAATTCGGGCATGCGGAAGGACGATCTTCGTATCTGAAAGTAAATGGAGTATAGGATCGATTTTGAAAATGGTATTTGGTTATATGGATTTTTGGGTTCATATGCGTCTGAAAAAAAATGCGTTGAATGAGTCAGTGCCGTTTGTATTATATTTATAATATCGGACAATTTGAACACATATTTCGAGCCACCTTGAAAAATAACGATAGAACTAGCCTTGGTTGGGTCAATCGGGTTCATGCATAAATCATGATCTATCACTGTTTTTGCCGCAGAATATCGGAAACGATACGCAAATCTTGCCATTGCATGATACACCCGTTGCATCTTTGCGAAAAAAGACAGGATTCGTTCTCTCTGATCCTCTGTTAAAAATTGATTCGACAACAATTCATCCAATGCTCGGAATTTATTTTCTCTTTTAAGTATTTTACCAACGTAATTTTCCTGTTGCAGTAATTTACCAACGTAAAAACATAAAATACCATGTATGTCTGATTCATGTAATATATTCGTGTTTTCAGTGTATATATGCTGCCAATATTCATTGGGTTTATTCTGTGGCACATCTATTCCTAATCCTCGCTGAAATATATGTATAAAACTTTTCATTTTATACATGATCATTTTGCGTACTATGTATTCTGATTCGTTTTATTTATGTCGTTTATTACGTAAACATATACTCTATCAATACTACAATAACTATTTTGATAAAATAATATGACGACTGAAATAAGTGATATTCGATCTCCCACTGAATTACGAGGTGTTTCATTTTCGAAATATAAAAAGACCGAGGTGCGAACAGCGCTCATTCAAAACATGAAAAACGGTAAAATAGAGCCCGCATGTCATTGGTCGGCCGAACTGATATGCGCCGGACACTATGCCGATCTTTGGGAAATTATTTTACATTACATGGGTAAACATATACATTTAGGAAATCCAAAGCTCGCCATTTATTTGGAAATGCGATACGAAGTCTTTCGTGATATTGTCATGCAAGGATATTATGCGAATGAACTCGCGCTTCGCAATCATTCCAAGATACGCAAATTGTTTGCCGAAATTATATGTACTCTTTCACTTTCTAATAAAAAACACAGTTTTGAACCGATCAAAATCAATCGCGTAGAGGAATTTGACATTACACAAATGACGGATCGATTAAAAGCGCCCTCTACAAGATATGTCGAAGCCGTGTTTAAAAAAGAAGACCCAAAAGAACTCTACGTCGCCGTCAATGAATTTGCTTATGCCATTTCATACGAATCTTCAAACATTATGGTCGCATGTTATTGGATAGAATGGCTCATCGAGTTCGACATGATTTGCAAAACACGCAAAGTTCCCTGTCGATGCGAAAAACGATCTCATCTCGCGATTGAACCAAAATTCATGCGCGATGTCATATGGATCATTTGGGATGCACTCTTGCTGGTATGTGCAGAACGAAACAATCCCTTTATTACTAAGATTATGAACTCTCTTCTCCATTTATTTTGCATCAAATATACCACTGCTGCATGTAAAAAACGGCGTTTCATGCTATATTATGCGGTTGGCCTACTTACGGATCCAGTGCAATCCAATATCGAGATTATTACAGCTGAGAACAAACCCATATTACAAACCGTCATTGAAAATATTGATTCGGTCTATAAACAAATCAAGAAAAATGAGGAAAAACCCAAGACGGATTATTTGTTCAAAGATATTAGCAAAGCCGCTGCCATGGAAAAGACAATGCGACAAATGGAATTATTAGGCGCAGTGGATACGGCACGCCGTGTACCAAATGAAAATAATATATCGCCTTAATATAGCAGCGTTTATCAAAGTATGAAGAGTTTGGCATCGGTTATTGGCGAAGGAGCCTATGGATGCGTTCATAAACGCCCATTGGAGTGTGATAAGCCATTCAATTATACCAATAAAATATCCAAGGTTACTTCTACTGAAGAAGCTCAACATGAGTTAAAGGAATATAGACTTATGCAAAAAATAGATAAGGAGAAAGAATTTTATTTGGGGGTACCCGAAATTTGTTCTCCTAAAGATGATGACAAAAATCGCAGGGCGATTGAAAAATGCGAAGATGGCGAGCGATTTATTGAAGAATTTGATAAACTTTCCCTATTAATCATGAAGGATGGTGGTATCAATTTAGATGAATATGCAGATCGACAAAAGGTTCGAATAAAAACTCAGGAATCCACTATGAAAATGGAATTATTTTGGATAGAAGCACATCGCCTATTACTTGGTTTACAAATAATGCTTAACCATGGAATTCTACATCAAGATTTAAAACCGCAAAATATTGTCTACAATGAAAAAGACAATCGACTCAACTTTATCGATTTTGGGTTTATGGATACAATCAAAAAAGTGACGCACGATTGCAAAGATTCTAACCACTGGCTATCCGAATTTCACTGGTCTTATCCATTTGAAATGAAATATTTGAATTATAACAATTACATGGAAGTCGCAACTAAAACTGAACAAGAAAAACAAGATTATTATGAGGGCATTATTTTAGATCTAAAATCGAAAAAAAACAATACACATATCAATGCTCTACAAACCGCGTTTTCATATTTGATACCATCTACCATCTCAGAAAAAGAATACCAAGAAAAAATTTACAATCTTATGGAAGATTATTACGAAACTATCTTGCATGATATGGACCCATTAAAATATAGTCATTTTTTGAAACGTTCATTATCCACACTTGATATTTACGGGATCGGGTTTGCACTCGTTCATTTGTTAAATAACAGTACACATCTCATTGATCGAAATCTTGCAAACGATTTGAAAGAATTGTTTTATTCCATGATTACTCCTTCTTTATCGAAACGAATTTCGATTGATTCTTTGCTGGATCAATACGAAGACATACTATCTAATCGAGGTATATTAAGAAAGCACCATCTTCATTTTGATAATCATAAATTAGTCAGTGGCACGAGTATTCCCGAAAAGATAAGCAATAATATAAAAACGATTTCCAAGAAATTGCTAAAACTAAGCAATACCGAGCGTAAAGAACGTGCGAAAAAGCGTATTCCATATTGCAAAAATGGTTATGAATATAATCCAAGAAGCGGAATATGTACCAAAACATGCAAGCCTGGATATATTCGGAATAAAAATTTCAAGTGTACTAAAAAGAAAACACGCAAACATAGTACAAAATAATGTTGTTTGTAGATAGATAAAGTTTTACAAATAACATACTCAACGAAGTTTTAGGAACGGGATCGAAAATATACAAAGGTCTAATAAACTACTTTTAGAGTTGTAGTATTTTATATCTCTCATTTTTCCAACCATCGTCATCTGAACCTGCAAAAAAGTGTATAATAATATTTTTATGAAAATTTTCAGGCTCAAATACATATAAATTTTCATTATTTAATCCGATATAATTTATTACCTCATCTGAAATACATGCATTTGTATTTTTTAAGTAATTTATGATTCCTGTTGTAAAAACTGCAGGCCCCGTCAAATGATGAATTATATGTTCTCCTTTAATTTCAGTTGTTAATATTCTCTCTACTGATAAATCTATAATCGATTTTAATATTGGCGATTTTGGTGGAGCAGCGAATGTCCATTGACAAAAAAAATTGCTACAATTTTCAGGCGAAATTGTTAAATAACTATTATTAATAAACATATTTGGATTCACATTACAATATGCATCTACATCTGCATAAATACCTCCATACATGTATATAATACAGTATCTCCATAAGTCCGCTTTCATCACTGCCATTGGTAACATTGAATACGCTGTATATATTTTTTCTTCAAAATTATTTTTTATGAATTCTTCACACATAGTGTCATCATAAAAATTATATGTAAACTCATTTTCATATTTTTTCCAACTATTAACTGCGCTAAATAACTTGGGTTTATTTGAAATATACTCTAACGATTTATGTGTTTGGTAAATATTCTTAGGAACCGACATACTTATATACTATATACTATGTTTTGATTTTTTTATATTAAACGCAACCGTTTTTACTCTTAATCATAGTTCTTCAAAACGTTCTGAATCAAGGATAGTTTGAAGAACTATGATTAAACAATTACAATGATTGCTTATGACATAATTTAATTTGTCATTATAAAGAGTTATTTGTAAATATTTATATTTTTCCATAACTCGGTATAGTGTTCTATATTTTGAGTAGCTTTTTGTTCCTTTCTATATCCGCCTGCAGCGACTAATATTTTTTCACTATTTTTAAAAATATAATATGTTTCATTGCCATTTATATCTTTTACTGCATCATGTCTCAAGATTAGTGAATTATATTCATTATCTGAAAAATATTTTGCCAATAATTGTGGTCCTGTCGGTTCTAAAGGCGAATCGCCATAGAATCGATTCTTTACATTTTCGCATATTTTTTGTATACATTCCCACAATTTAGGGTTACCTGGTTGACAAACCATGAGTGCATTGTATATACCACGTTTTTTATCCCATTCCATATCTCTCACAAAATATTCTTTATTAGTCAATCTATATAAACTAAATTTATCGACACCTTGATATTTTATGTCCATGTAAATACCACCATTTTTATATAAAATGCAGTATCTCCATAAATCTGCCTTGTATGCTCCAGGTATGAGTGAATCAAATGCGTCGACTACAACTTGGTCAAAGTTTTGCTGGATAAATTCACGACATTCATCATCATCATATAGCACGTGTTGAAACTGTGGATTGTCTGATATTAACCTGTTTACAGTACTACGCATGACTGGCGGTAGATCCTTCGTATACCACGTTTGATAAATAATTAATGGTATAATTGGTATGAATGGACCATCATCATAAATTATATCCGAATATTCAACTATTTTATTTTGCAATTCGATTAGTTTATTTACACGTCTTGATTCACCAATGGTTTTCATTATAGAAGGTTGAATGTAATTTAATTCACCTGCATTTTTGGCCACCTTATATGTCATTTTTTCTGTCAAAGATGAGAGGTTTATTTCAGAATATTTTTTTGGCATGGATATGGTAAAATCCCTATTTATTATTTTTGGTGAATTTTTTATTATTAAATTTGGTAAACTCTCTAAAGGTTGCGGTGTAAAACTGTCTAATAGCTCGGGTTGCGAATCTTTCACAATAGATACTCGTGTATTATCCTTAAAATTATGCAAAAAAACACTGTATCCTTTGCGAATTTCTTCTTTTTTTTTATTTGCACCAATTGTTGGGTTATGCTCCATCCGATTTAACATTGTATTACAATTTTATACAATATTAATTTATTAAATTACAAGACGTATATTTTTATTCTAAAAGAACGATCCGCAAGGGTGGTTCTAAAAGAACGATCCGAATGCTCCACCCAACACGCTATTCGCCGCCATGGGTCCCATTATTGTCCCATAATCCGGCGCTGCAGAGTTTCCATTTCCACCACGAATCATTGTATCATACGAGCCATTCCCTTGATTGTTGGGTCTACCCGTTGCAACGGGTGCAGGTGGAAACATGTCTCCTCCCTGCATCTGACTATTGTCTAAAAAATCAGCCTGACTTGGTATGTGTTGCGACATAGGATTACTTACACGCACACCCGACTTTGTCTTGACCTTTTTATCATCAGATGACGTGCCATTCCATAAATCTGAAGTACGATCCACCAAAATATTCACTTTAATCCCCAATTTAGTCTGAATGCTCAATACAATCACCAAAAATGCTAAAATCACATTTGTCAATGTCAAACTTTCATATTTGAATCCGCTGTAAGTAGGTGCATATGTAATCAAACGATGAATCACAATAATTCCACAAAACATGATTATTAATTGGATAAAGATTTCGGCTAAAAGTTCTAGCGATGATTTTTCAGGATCGGCTTCAGGAATAAAACGCTGGACCAATTTATTCAATATCACCACTGGAATAACGCCTAAAAATGCATATTGAACTACATTCAACACCTCGGCTTTCCCCTCTTCTGTTGTAGAAAATACGTGAGAGAGAAACGTCTTTTTATTCACTTCTTTGTTTTCTTGCAAGATATCCATGATTCACAATACGATATAGACTCTTTCTTACTATATGGTCTTATTAGAAATAAATCAAAATTTCATAATTTTGTATAAACTATTTACTTCATTCTATTTAGCAAGTTTATTTGCGTTAAAACCTATATAGTTCTTTCGTCCATGATTCTATATAATCGAACATCGTATTATGAGCAACTCCAATGCCGCCGCAAAAAAACGTAGAGCTGCACCTCCTGTGCAGGGGGTCATGTCTTCTCCTCTTTTTCAGCCTCCCCAAATTTTTAGAGCATCCATGGGGATTGGACAACCTCCTCTCCCTCAATCTACCGCAACGCGTGGAATGCCATCACAAACACAACCACCTATGTCACAATCCTCACCTAATGTAGGGTTAACACTTCCACAAGTTATTTCGCTCGTGGATAAACGTTTAGTAACACTTGAAACCTTCATGTCAGAAACACAGAATAAATCTCTTGACATTCCCGATCAGACTACAATGGCGAATTCATCGAATCTTCCATCCTCAGAAATGGTGAATGAATATAATCATCGATTCGAACTATTAGCTGAAGAAATTGCGAACTTGAAGCACATTGTTCTTTCTTTGCAATCCTACACCATGGATGTAAATAAGATGTTGGTCGAAGAACGTGTTCGTATCTTTTCTGATATGGCGATGGAATCAAATCCTATGCCCCAATCTAATTCTTCTTCATTATTGCAAATACATCAAGAGAGTGACAACACAAGTATAGATGAAAATATTTTAGCAAAATCGGATGAAATTCTTTCTCTTGATGAAACTTATTCATCGTTTGCCGAAAACATAACAATTGTGCCTAATAGTTTTTCTGATGCATCTACACTTATTTTCGATACTAGCGCCGCAAATGAATAATGTCAATATCATAATAATATTATATTTTTACAAATCTGCATAAAAATATAATCTACTACTTTATTACTTTACTACAAATGCATTCCGAAAAAACGACTCAGATAATTGAAACAATACAGCAGGCCAAGGCAAACATTAAACCACCTGCATTTAAGCCTGTTTTTTTCAAGAATACTTTGAAATTTGATAATGCCAAAGTAGCCACGCAAAACATGAATTTCGAAGAGCTCATGGACAGCTCTATTTATATCATCTCAGGAACAAACAATATCTACATGGATTATCCTGTTGTCAAACTGTTTGCTTATCCCGAAATCTTCGAACATATTGCAGCGAATATTTTGTCGAAATTTACAAAGTGTATCAGCGAAAACGGACGGTTTTCTGTCCATCTAAATCTCAAGTCCTTTACGATTTCCGCTGCGCATAGATACAAAGATTTGATCCGAGCGTTTTGCAACCAATGTTTTCAATTCGAAACGCCCTTTTCCGAACTGTTGACGACCATGTATATCTATCATACCCCCAGTGTCATGGATCAGGTTTCGAAATTATTTGCTCCCTTTATTCATCCAAATGTTCGCGATAAAATCCACTTTTTAGATAAAAACGAATCTGATGCTGTTCTTGCTACCATCGGTATTGTTTGATCAAAAAATTGATATAGATATGTGGTTGGTAGATGATGTAATATATAGTCCACAATATTGTCATCATGAACATTGAAATCCGAGACCTCCAAAAGGCTGATCACTTTGCCAGTATTTTCCAACACATTCGGCTCTTTACCGAATGTATTAATATTATGTTTGAACCCGGGCGCATGTATATCCAAACCATGGATTCGGCACGCGTCTGCATTCTCGAAATCGTTTTGCCATGTGAGTGGTTTGATACATATGAATGTGCGGAGCCTGTTACACTGGGTGTCAATTCGACCATCCTTTATAAAATCCTCAACTCTCGTGACAAGGTACAAACCATCCGTGCTTGTTTTGAAGATGACACATTGACCTTTGATTTTACTGGCGAAAACAAGGGCGCAGTCTTTGATAAACATTTTGAACTGCCTTTGATGGAATTGGATGAAGAAACGATGGCAATCCCTGACATTGATTATCAAGCAGAGTTTTCTTTACCATCGGCCAACTTTGCCTCTATTGTGAATCAGTTGAAACTCTTTGGAGAGACGATGGATGTTTCATGTAATGAAGAGAAAATCACTCTTCGATCGAGCAGCATTGAATCGGCCAACATGTCGGTCGATATTCACATTGATGATTTGACGGAATTTTCGATCAACGAGGGCGAAGATTTGCGCGTTTCGTTTAGTTTGTCCTATCTACACAACTTTTGCATGTATCATAAACTGTCGAATCATGTCGAAGTGAAAATCAGCACAAACTATCCCATGAAGGTGGTGTATCCACTGGCCTGTGATGGTGCGTCTCTCTCCTTCTTCTTGGCACCCAAACTGGAGAATTCTGATTAGTTGATGCGGTTATGTCCCACTGCTCCATTATATAGTTGATATACTTTATCTCTATGTTGAATTGACATTGGTTGTACGGTTGTAGAATAACGCGTGTAGTCATACATCATACTTTCCCATTCATATCGGCTCGCCAAATCGCGAGGTATAATGAATGGACAATCGTTATTCTTTCGATTGGGTAATTTGGGTTTTAATTTCACAATGGATAGTTCATACTTTACTGTATTTTTTATATGATCGAATATAATTGTTGCATGTATTGCATCACAGTGAATCGAATCGTGTGTTCGCGCTATATCATTGTGCAATTCGGCAATCATGGTGATTTGTTGTGGCGTATTGGTGTGTATGTTCCAGTGTTTGACAAAGCCCTTGATTTTATTTTTGTAGGGAGTCATATCCAACTTGGAATACAGGTTATATTCGCGACGCAAATCGATGGATGCATCCTGGACGAAACTCACAATATGACGGACAATTTCAATGGGTAAGAGAATGGTGGAAGGTTCGATGGATTTCATGGCTAGTTTGATATAATAATATGAAGTGCTTTTTATATTATTATCTATATTTCCTATTTCTTATTTCCTTGTAAATTCTTCAATTTTATTTTGGTTGTGTTGATTTTTTAGAAAAAGTAAAAAGAGAGGAGAATGATCAATTAAGAAAATACCCATGTTATTGATTGCATTTATAACTGGATTTTCACTTTTTCGTTTAACGTCCAAATAAAGAACCACACGACGTTTTCCTGTTGGATTTTTTACATAATGCAAATACATATCATCAAATACTACGCCTTCGCCCTCTTTCCATATATACTTTTCGCCACCACAAACAATGAATGCTTTATCATCTGTATTTCCAGTATTATTATTTGGTATCTCTACCCCCAAATGATATCTAATATATCCTTTATAATACCCTGTATGTGCAGGGATATCAACGCCTGGATCTAATATACTAAAAAAGGCAGTATGTATTTGATCATCTTTTAATATGGTTGTAGTGATTGGAAATGAGTATGTCATCAAACCTTCTTCTAATACACCTGCTCGTTTCAAATATATTCCTCTCCAACATGAATCTTCTTTGGTTGTATTTTCTATTATAAATCCCGGATTTGTTTTACGTATACATTCTGCACCATTTTTCTTCATATATTCTCTATATTCATCTATAATACCTTGTGCATTTTTTTCAATCTCGATCGATGCAGGAAATACAGTATGATACTCTTTTATGAACGGCGGATTTTCGTAGATTGCAGATAATATGATTGTTATTATATTTAATAATGGCATTAAAGGTGAGAAAATCATTACGATACATATGAATATAACTGTATATTTTAGACACATATCATTGAATGCAGTCGCTCTATAGATGAAATAAAGAAAAAGAATAAGATACGCCATCCAGTTTATATACTCAAAAAAATATTTATTATTCCATGTTTGTTGTAATTTACCTATTTTGGTACAGCCATAACACAAATTTGGGAATATAATAGTTATGATATAGGGTATTATTATGAATAATGATAATAGGATCAAAATCACTATGATAATTGTAGGTAATATAAAGATTTTTGTATTTGGTTGTTTCATTATATAATACTATAGTACATTTTTACTTAGAAATGTACTATTTGTGATTACTGTTTGTGATTACTGTTTCTAAACATAGTTCATCCTTATGTGCATAGTCCAAACGCAAGAATTGTCGACAAAACCAATACCAAAAATTCGCCAATATACACCGTTCTCCATCCACCTGACGGCAACCTGTTTATCCTATAAATCGGCGATCCGTCAAGATAAATCTTGGTAAAATTGCTATTGATCATCGACCACATTCTATGAAAGACATATGCAATCACGGAACTCACCAGGGTTATATGTTTATACCAAACATAATATGTAACTATGGGCAAGGCAATGTGTACTAGACGATCAAGCCATAGATAGGTTGGGAAAGAAATTGGAAGATGACAATTGTTGATAAAAAACTGTTTAGTGAGCGGAACTTTGTGATGACGATCATAAATATATGCAAATACATAGTATCCGATAAAAATACAACATCCACTCGCTGCGCACATTCCCTTGATTATATTTGTATAGATGCTGATGCATTCCATGGGCAACATGCTTATCATATAAGTGAGCGCTGTTACTTTCAGCCACCATCTTGTCATGGCTTCGTTTGCTCTTGGAAAAATCATTGTTTTATCTGCGATAGATATATGATCGCGTGGTTATTTTGTAGTAGCGCTTTGTTTTTAACCCATTTATGCAGTTGTTTTATCGAAAAATTGATTTTATATTGGTTCAGTGGGTGGTTGATATAGAATGGAAGAAGAAGACGATGATGACGATTTTTACGGAGATTATGCAATGGCTTTGGACGAACGTGGATTTCGTAGCCTCGAAAAGAAGGACGGTCAGTATTTTATTGGATATACACAATATGTCGAGAGCGAATCTGCATGGCTATTTGTCTATGCAATTTCTGCGCGCTCCTTCTTTCGTCATTCCATAGAGTTGGTTAGTGAATACCTCTATGAATTCGGTCATGTGTATCACGAGGGTCATCGCGGCGCTGGTGCTAGTGCTAGTGCGGTTGATATTCTTCAACTTTGTATCTTGGAAGACGGTCTATATACATCCATTGTAAAAACCCATTGGATTCGTTTGATCCAACGCCACTGGCGCAAAGTGATTGGTTTGCGCCGTGCTATGTGGCAAATGCGCGCGCGTCCTTCAGAACAACTCTTGAAACAGCGAACCGGGGCGTATTCGGTTGGACTACGATCGATGCCCGGATTGGCGGGGATGATGTATCGCTACTTGAAT
>Ga0209088_10000635_pt1 | contig 24374 bp, 17 predicted proteins | sample S_140625_EF_Meta_FD_187324 | JGI IMG/M metagenome (GOLD analysis project Ga0209088, IMG submission 187324) | Freshwater microbial communities from Lake Simoncouche, Canada to study carbon cycling - S_140625_EF_MetaG (SPAdes) (version 2) | ecosystem: Environmental > Aquatic > Freshwater > Lake ... | reverse complement strand
CGCACCCCAGCGTAAATTACTTTTCTTTACTAAATCGAGTGGCTACGAGCATGTGGTGATTTCATGGAAGGATGGAGCCCCTAGTTTCGCAGAAAAAGAATTACTGAAACTGGGTGCAGAAAATAACTGGAAATTTGAATTCTCGAAAGACGGCTCAAAATTTTCTCCTGAATATTTAGCCCAGTTTGATGCTTTAGTTTTTTATACCACCGGCGATTTGTGTGATAAAGGTAAGGATGGCAATCCACCGATGTCCGCCGCGGGCAAACAAGCGATTTTCGACTACGTGAAGGCGGGTAAGGGTTTTGTTGGAGTTCACTCGGCATCCGATACTTTCCACACCAACAACGAAGCAGACAAAGGTCCTGATCGTTATATAAATCACTGTGAAAAAGCTGATCCCTACGTTCACTTTTTAGGCGGTGAATTCATTATTCATGGAAAACAACAAGAGGCTAAGAACATCGTCATTGATCCCAAGTTTCCTGGTTTTGAAAAAGTCGGTGAATCCTTCACTTTCAATGAGGAGTGGTATTCATTAAAAGATTTTAAAGATGATATCCACGTTCTCACAGTGATGGACTCACCGAAGATGGAAGGAACCATGTATGAGCGTCCTGCTTTCCCTAATTGCTGGGCCCGTGCGGAAGGTAAGGGTCGTGTTTTCTATACAGCCATGGGGCATCGTGAAGACGTTTGGACTAACCCGATTTTCCGTCAGATCTTAGTGGGTGGTATTAAATTTGCGACGGGTGATGCGCAGGCTGATTTAACACCTAATTTAAAGACGGCGGCTCCAGGTGCGGAACAAAATCCAAAATACGTTCCACAGCCAGTGAAGAAAGTGGTTCCAGTTCCTGCGGCTACCCCAGTCAAAAATTAAGAGTGTTTCTTAATTTCTAGATACTCAGACATCTCTACGGGGGTGACTGAGAGTCGATTGCCTGGTCGTAAAATCAGCATCGTGCGTAACTTCTTATTTTCCCGAATCTGCGGGAGGGTTACTACGTTTTTAAATTTTTCGACGAATGATACTTCGATGCAGCTCCAGCGTGGATCGAGCTTATCTGATTTAGCATCATAATAATCTGACTTCGAGTCGAACTGGGTGGGGTCGGTGAAAGCGACCTTTGAAACGCTGGCTAGACCGACGATTCCAGGTTCGGCGCAATTGGAGTGATAAAAGAGCACAGCGTCATCTAACTTTGCCGCTCTCATGAAATTGCGGGCTTGGTAATTGCGCACACCGGTCCACGGTTCTTTTTTACGTTTCTGTAAATCGTCGATGGAGAACTCATCGGGTTCCGATTTCATAAGCCAAATCTTCATACTTTGATAACTCGGAGATTAGGCCTGATGACAAGTTTGGAAAAATAATTTTACAATCGTTGCACTTTTTCGATTACTAAATTAGTTTAATAACAATGCGTTTGTTCGACTCCCATTGTCATCCGCTCTCTCATATTAAAAAGGGCAAGGTGGAGTCGTGGCTCAATGAAATCAAAGCCGTGGGAGTAGAAGGGGTGATTGCGATCGGCACCGATTTGGCCGACTGGACGGAATATCGTAATCTAGCTTCAGCACATCCCGAATTTATTCATTACACTGTAGGGCTTCATCCAGGCTATGTTACTGAAGGATGGGAAGAAACGGTGGCAGCGCTCTCTCCTTATTTCGCGGATAAAACGCATCCGGTTGCTCTCGGTGAAATTGGCTTAGACTATTATCGATTGCCGGAAGATCCAACTGAAGCTGAACAAATCAAGAACTGGCAGAAGGGTGCTTTTCAACAGCAGTTACGACTAGCGTATCAGTTCGGCTGTCCGATTGTGATTCATTCCCGTCACGCTTTTCATGATTGCGTTAAGATGATTGATGACAGCCACGTGGACTGGAAAAAAGTTGTCTTCCATTGTTTCACGGAAGGACCCGAGTGTGTGAATGAGTTAAACAAGCGAGGCGGACGCGCTTCATTCACTGGTGTGATTACTTATCCAAATGCACCCATTGTAACGGCGGCTTTGAAAGCCCAGGGGCTAACGCGACTCATGCTCGAAACCGATGCTCCCTATTTAACTCCGCAATCCAAACGCGGACAGGAAAACTCCTCGGCTTATTTGGGGGAGATTGCAGAAAAAGCTGGGGAAATTCTTAATCTGCCGGCGGACGAGATTGCGGCTGTAGCGACCCTAAATACGCGACAATTCTTCGGAATTTGAATGTTTGAAACCTGATTGTCACACATTCGACGCATAAAAAGGGTATAGGTATAATACGATACAAGAGGATGACAAATTCGCGTCGAGGAGCTAACGAACAAAACTTAAGGAATGCCTTAGGGCCTCTAGGATGGGCGACTCCAGTCCTCGATAATTTTTTTAATTCACGACAGTTTGACGACTTTCTGCAAAGGGTACTGGCCGCGGGGCGATCAGATTTTTTTGCCTCAGCGAAAGAGCAGGCACAGTTATCTTCGACATGGCATGACTCATGCCTCGCACGTATTCCTCGTGAAGGTCCCTTGGTCGTCATGGCCAATCATCCGCACGGATTGGCTGACGGGATTGTGGCGATGGATTTTTTACTGCGAGTGCGATCGGATATTTTGGTCGTCGGCAATCGTTGGCTCGCCCAAATTCCGGGAATTCGTCCCTGGTTAATCGAGGTAAATCCTTTTAATCCTGATCAAGCCGACTTTGGTAACTTAGCTGGCACACGACGAATTCTTACCCACCTAAAATCAGGCGGCGCGATTTTAACTTTCCCTTCAGGTGAGGTCTCCAGTTTTACATTCGGTGCGATGAAGGCGCAAGATCCCGTGTGGTCACCGCAAGTGGTGCGAATGGCCCGAATCGCTAAAGCCTCAATTTTACCCCTTCATATTGAAGGGAGTAACTCAACGACTTTCCATTCTCTCGGCTATATTCACTCTAAGTTGCGCACCTTAATGCTACTGAGAGAGTTTAATGCTAAAAAAGGTAAAGTCATCAGGCTTCGCGCGGCCAAAGCAGTTCATCACACCCAATTAGAAGATCACCTTGATGACGAAGAAGCGACTAGTTTTCTACGTTTGCGCTGTGACCTTTTACATAACCGGAAAGACGAGCCGGCCAAAAAAACTGCCAAAGAAACTAGTCACTGGGCCCCGATTATTCCGCCGATTAATCCTAAATTAATTCGTGCAGAATTAGAAAGCCTACCGGTTGAAGACTTATTGCTGACGAGCGGTGATTTTAAAATTTATCGATTCCTTGGTTCAGAGTTGCCGCATACCATGAAAGAAATCGGTCGACTTCGCGAAATTACTTTTCGCGCCGTGTCCGAGGGTACTGGATTAGATTGTGACCGCGATGCGTTTGATGATTGGTATGACCAACTTATTTTATGGGACGACAAAGAGTCTAAGATTGTCGGTGGCTATCGTTTAGGGCCGACGGATCGAATTCTTCCGCTAAAAGGAAAACACGGAATGTACACTGCAACCTTATTTGATTTTAAAGGTGAGTTTTTCCGTCGCATGGATCCTGCACTAGAGATGGGTCGGTCATTTATCCGTGAGGAGTACCAACGCAAACCGACGAGTCTTCCTTTATTGTGGCGTGGTATTGGCCGCTACGTGGTAAGATTTCCGCAATACCATTTATTATTCGGGCCCGTCAGTATTAATCCGGAGTACGGTCAGGCCTCCAAAGATTTAATCTTATCTTATTTAAAACATAATCGTACCGCTGAAGATTTGGCGCCACTTGTTCGTGCGAAAAATCCACCACGTTCGATGAGTCTTCGTGATGCTGACCTGGAAGTGCTGCAACGTTGTGCGTTCGATCTCGAACACGTCTCTGGCCTAGTCAGTGACTTGGAACACGATGCTAAAGCGGTGCCCGTTCTCTTAAAACATTACCTAAAGTTAAATGGTCGATTGATTGCGTTTAACGTGGATCAAGGATTTGGTGGCTGCTTGGACGGTTTGATTGTCGTCGATTTAACACAAACTGACCCGAAATTATTATCAGCCTACATGGGCGAGGAGGGGGTTAAGCAATTCTTTGCTTATCACGACGTCGACCCTGTAGTGAGTAGTAAATAAAAAAGGCAGGGGATTAGCCCTGCCTTTTTTTATTTATATGTAGAGTTGGATTATGCGTTCGCCAGAGCTTGCTCGATGTCCGCGATAATATCTTCAACATCTTCAATGCCCACCGAGAGACGAACGTAGTCATCCGTTACGCCAGCCGCTTGACGTTCCTCGGCACTTAACTGCGAGTGCGTGGTTGAAGCTGGGTGAATGGCGAGTGAACGGGCGTCACCGATGTTGGCGACGTGGCTGTGAAGCTTAAGTGCATTGATGAATTTAGTTCCACCTTCGAGTCCGCTCTTTACGCCAAAGCCAACGAGCGCACCGTAGCCGTTGGTGAGATATTTCTTAGCGAGATCGTGGTAGCGTGAGGATTTGAGGCCAGGATAGTTGACCCATTTTACCTTGGAGTGGGACTCGAGGTATTGAGCCACCTTCAGCGCATTGGCGCAGTGACGCTCCATCCGAAGGTGTAAGGTTTCTAAACCTTGTAGGAGTAAGAATGCGTTAAAAGGCGATAGGCAGCTACCGACGTCGCGTAAGAACTGCAGACGCATTTTCATGATGAATGCGATGTTGGCTCCGCCAGCTGGGGCGAAAGCTTTGAAGGCTTCCCAGTGAGGGAGACCATGGTAGGACATATCGGGCTCAGTGAATCCAGGGAAGCGACCGCGACCCCAGTCAAAGTTACCACCATCAACGACGATGCCGCCGATACTCGTTCCGTGTCCACCGATGTGTTTCGTTGCCGAGTGAATTACGACATTGGCTCCGTGTTCGAATGGGCGATTTAAATAAGGTGATAGGGCGGTGTTATCGATGATGAGTGGAACGCCTGCTTCTTTGGCGATTTTCGCAACTTCTTCGAAAGGGAAAATGTTTAAGCGTGGGTTGCCGAGGCCTTCTCCGAAAAAGGCTTTAGTATTTGGCTTAAGAGCTTTGCGGAAGTTCTCTGGATCATCTCCATCGACGAAGGAAACTTGGATGCCGAGTTTAGGTAGGGTGTAGTGGAAGAGATTGTAGGTGCCGCCGTAAAGTTGGGCAACGGAGACGATGTGGTCACCCGCTCCCGCGATATTAAGAATGGAGGCGGTGATGGCGGCTTGTCCGGAAGAATGGGCGAGGGCGCCTGAGCCACCTTCGAGGGCGGCGAGACGTTTTTCGAGCACGTCAGTTGTCGGATTCATAATCCGAGTATAGATATTTCCTAGTTCCTTGAGGCCGAAAAGGTTGGCGGCGTGTTCCGTGTCGCGGAATTGATAACTGGTAGTCTGGTAAATGGGGACCGCACAGGCACCCGTGGTTGGGTCTGCTTTTTGGCCAGCGTGAAGGGTAAGAGTTCCGATTTTCATAGGGTGTTGGTGTTGTGGTAATATATACCGTCCCAAGTTCATGTATTATCAAGCCAGATTGGGACTTATGACATCTAAGAGAGTCCCAAGGATTCATTCTCGCCCATTAGCCCGACTTTAAACTAATTATTAACTATGCCAGTATTACTGCACGATACGATGTCACGCGAGATGCGACCCTTGTTACCCAAGGCCGGCAAATTGACGTTTGGGATGTATTGCTGCGGCCCGACGGTTTACGGACCGGCCCACATCGGTAATTTTCGAACCTTTATTCTACAGGATGTTCTTCGTCGGACATTAGAAGTGGATGGCTTAAAGGTTAAGCACGTCAGAAATATCACCGATCTTGACGACAAAACAATCCGTGGCGCACAAGCTGCGCAAACGTCTTTAACAGAATTCACCATGACATGGACCGATAAGTTTCATGCTGACTGCACCGCACTTGGACTTTTAGTACCTCATGTTGAACCGAGTGCCGTTGCACACATCCCTCAACAAGTGGCTATGATCAAAGCACTGGTGGACAAAGGTAATGCCTACGTCTCCAAAGATGGCTCGGTTTACTTTAAGGTCAGTAGTTGCCACGACTATGGTAAGTTGAGTCATTTAGACCTTTCAAAACGCGAGACCCAATCCACCAACAGTGCCGGTGAGGCTAATGATTCCGACGAGTACGATCGAGAGTCGGCCTCGGACTTCGCTTTATGGAAATCAAGAAAGCCCGAGGACGGTGCCAATTTCTGGCCAAGTCCTTGGGGTGAGGGTCGCCCTGGTTGGCATATCGAGTGCTCAGCAATGTCGCTCGAACATTTAGGCGTCACTTTCGATCTCCATGGCGGTGGAGTCGACTTATGTTTCCCCCACCACGAGAATGAAATCGCGCAAAGTGAATGTGCGACGGGCGTACCGGGCTTTGCCGCTCACTGGTTTCATAGTGCCCACCTGCTGGTGGAGGGCGAAAAGATGTCAAAAAGTAAGGGAAATCTGTACACATTAGAAGATTTAAAGGCCAAGGGTTACACGCCCATGGAGGTTCGCTTTGCACTCATTGCTGGGCACTATAGAAGTTCTCTCAATTTCACCATCAAGGGCCTCGAGGATGCTCGTTCGGCACTCGGTAAAATCGAAAAGGGCACCGAGAGGATTCTTACAGTGGCAGGATTCTCGAAAGAGGAGTTTGCTGCCCCCACGAAGCAGGAAATCCAGACCTCATGGGGTCGTTTTACTCCCGCTTGGGCGATTCTGGAGAATGATTTAAACATTCCTGGATGCTTGGGTCAGATTTTTACCGTCTTAGCCGACAAATCGGAGCTCACGGTCGAGTCTGCCCGGCAGGACTTGAGCGGTTTAGCCAAAATTCTCTACGCCCTGGGTTTAAAACTTTTCACCTCGGCGCCTGCGCAAGGTGTTCCAGCTGATGTCGCCGAGCTCGGTGCTAAACGTTGGGCGGCGAAACAGGCGAAGGACTTCGTCGCTGCCGATCGTCTCCGCCTGGAACTCGTCGAGTTGGGTTGGACGATGCTCGACCGCAAGGATGGGTACGACCTCAAAAAGTCTTAAATAATTTTATTAGACAGTTTGACTTTGGTTCTGCCGACTTGGTATAATGATTACCTATGTCGCAATCTTCCTCCACCTCTCAACGTATCGCTTTTCTCTTACTCGGTGCTTCTTTAGCCCTTGGTTTTATTATCGGATCAGAAAAATTAAGCACCGCCATCGCTCAAGTAAGAAAAATGCAACCATCCATTATGGTTAAAGGGGTGGCCACCCAGAATGTGAAATCAGATCAAGCGATTATAAATTACATTATTACTTGGCGCGGTACGGATGCAGCCATCGGAAGGAAAGCCTTCTTGGTGCAACGTGATATTTTCCAGAAAAAGCTGCTCGATTACGGCTTTAAACAGGACGAAATTAATATCGAGGCGATTGAGCAGGTCAGACTAGAGCCCGCAAACACCAAAACTACCGCGGCGATTGAATATGATAAATATGCACGCGGTACCGTCCCAGATTTTGTTTATTTTCAGCGTTTCAAAATTACATCAGCCAATGTTGATTTAGTTGATAAGCTTTCGCGTGAAGATTTTGTTTTTGAAAATGATGTAGAATTAGATCGCAGACTTTTGGCTTACAAACTGGTCCAAGTTGATGACTCCAAAAAAGAACTACTCTTGATTGCATCAAAAAATGCACGCGCTCGTGCTGATGTTTTAGTTTCAGGTTCGGGAAGTAAAATTGGTACATTGTTGGACGCTTCACAGGGAGCATTTTCAATTCAAGCCAAAGACTCCGTCGGTGATAGCGACTACAGTTCCATCGATACCAGTTCTATTGATAAAACGATTCGCGTGGTGGTAACGATGACCTACGAAATTGTTAAGGAATAAGGGCTAATATCTCAAATAGTGGGAAGGGAGGTGTGTCCATTCTTGCGCTTGGGTCGAAGAGACCCTAGCGAAAGAGGTAACCTTTTCGTATGTCTACACGTACTCCTATGACTCCCTTAGAGGAGATTCGTCACTCGGCTGCTCACATGCTCGGCGCAGCGGTTTTGAGATTATTTCCTCAGGCGCAACTCGATATCGGACCGCCCACCGATAATGGTTTTTATTACGATTTCGATTTAGATCACGCCTTCACCGCGGAAGATCTGGTGAAAATCGAAGAAGAGATGAAACGCATCTCGAAAGAGAATCAGAAATTTGAACGGATGGAATGCAGTCGCGAAGAAGCTGAACAAATCATTAAGGAACGTGGACAGAATCTTTACAAACTCGGACGTCTGGCCGACATCCCTCAAGGCGAGCAAATTTCTTTTTATAAAAATGGCGAGTTCATGGACTTATGTGCCGGCACCCACGTGCGTTACTCGTCTCAAGTCAAAGCGTTCAAGCTTTTGAATATCGCCGGTGCCTATCACCGTGGTAACGAAAAAAATAAACAGTTACAGAGAATCTACGGTACCGCTTATGCGACCAAGGATGAGCTGGAACAATCGATTACCCGTGCCGAAGAGGCCAAGAAGCGCGATCATCGTAAACTCGGTAAAGAATTAAAACTCTTTCATATCGATGAAAAAGTAGGGCAGGGACTTATTCTTTGGACGCCGAACGGGGCGGTTGTTCGCCAAGAACTCCAGAATTTTATTTCCGAACGATTATTTCGTACCGGTTATAAGCAGGTCTTCACACCCCATATTGGTAATTTAGATTTATACCGTACGTCGGGACACTTCCCGTATTACAAAGACGCTCAGTTCCCACCGCTCGTCGAACGTGAAGCGATGGAGATGTTATCGAAAGAAGGCTGTGGTTGTGGTGAATTAACTAACCGACTCGAGCAGGGTGTGATTCAAGGTTTCTTATTGAAGCCGATGAATTGCCCACACCACATTAGAATCTTTGCTTCACAACCTCACTCTTACCGCGATTTGCCAGTTCGTTTAGCTGAGTTCGGTACCGTTTATCGCTGGGAACAATCCGGTGAGCTCAGTGGTATGACGCGGGTCCGTGGATTCACGCAAGATGATGGACACCTTTTCTGTACGGAAGATCAAGTCGGACAAGAAGTTCAGGGCTGTCTCGAATTGGTTAAAATTGTACTTAAGACTCTCGGTCTCAACGACTATCGAGTACGTGTAGGCTTAAGAAATCCTGACTCTAATAAATATACCGGTTCGACAGAAAATTGGGATAAGGCCGAAGCCGCTTGTCGTGCTGCCGCTGCCACACTCGGTGTTAGTTTTACCGAAGAAGCAGGTGAAGCCGCATTTTACGGACCTAAAATCGACTTCGTAGTTCGCGACGTGATTGGCCGTGAGTGGCAGTTAGGTACGGTTCAAGTGGATTTCAATTTACCTGAACGCTTTGAACTTTCCTTTATTGGACCTGATAACAAACCGCATCGTCCGGTCATGATTCACCGTGCGCCGTTTGGATCGATGGAAAGATTTGTCGGAATTTTAATTGAGCACTTCGCCGGAGATTTCCCAACCTGGTTGGCTCCTGAGCAAGTCCGTATCATCTCCTTAAATGATGATATGAATCCTTATTGCGAAGAGCTCGGTAAGAAATTAATTGAATTAAATATTCGTTGCTCTGTGGATGGGTCATCCGACAAACTCGGTGCCAAAATCCGTCGAGCCGAACTGACCAAGGTGCCTCACATGTTAGTCGTCGGCGCCAAAGAAAAAGAAGCTGGCTTGGTGAATGTTCGCTCTCGTGCGGATAAATCATTTGAGGGTAATCGCACCTTTGAAGAGTTTATCTCTTTAGTGAGCGCAGAAATTGCTGAAAGACGATTAAAGGCCGTGGTTGCGGCACCTGCTTCACCGAGTCCATCTTCTGGCGCGCATGGTGCGTAGTCGTGCTTGGCCGACGCTGAATTGTCACTCTTCGCGGATTGCGGATACAATTTAAACCCCCTTGATTTAAATGATGTCTAAAAACCGCACGACCTCTCGTCGCGATTTCCTAAAATTTGCCGGGGCGGGTAGTTTCGTTTTAGGTGCCTCGGCAGTGCCTGCCTTAGGTTCTAGCCCACGAGAGAGTAAGTCTAATACGGGAATTGGTTCGGCTAAGAATATTATTTTTATGGTGAGTGACGGAATGGGGTTAGGGACTCTTAGTGCCGCTCAACAGTTTCTTAAATTAAAAGAAAACCGCAGCAGCCACTGGCTGAAAATTTATCAAGACTTACCCGCTGTCAGATCGCTCTGTGAAACCTACTCAGCCACTGGTTTAGTGACGGACTCTGCCGCGGCGGCGAGTTGTTGGGGTATTGGTGAACGAGTTGAGAACGGAGTTATCAATATTACTCCTGATGGCCGCAAGCCGGTCACGCTCTTGCAGAAAATGAAAGCGGCCCGGAAACTAACCGGCTTGGTGACGACCACTACCGCGACCCACGCGACGCCTGCCGGCTTCGTGGCAAATTTACCAGCGCGTCAACTGCAACCAGAAATCGCGCGTCAGTATTTAGAACGCGGCGTGGATGTGATTCTCGGTGGCGGCTGGACGCATTTTGATAATAATCTCAAAAATGCTTACGAAAAGTTTGGATATAAAATTGTCCAGAATCGTGATGACCTTTTAGCGGTTAAAGAACGTCAGCCCCTCTTAGGATTATTTGCTGAGAAATACCTACCCTTTGAAATCGACCGAATTAATACACCGGAGCTGAAGGCATTTACTCCAACTTTGAATGAGATGTCCCAGGTTGCTCTGTCGCAGCTATCTCAAGGATCAGAAGGCTTTTTCCTGATGATTGAGGGTGGACGGGTTGACCACGCGGGACATGCCAATGACGCCGCCGCGATTATTCTAGAGCAGCTCGCCTTCGATGAGACCATTGCTACGGTACTGAACTTTGTTGAGAAGAACCCTGATACTTTATTGATTATTACGACGGACCATGGCACGGGCGGAATGCAGATTAACGGCGTAGGTAATGATAGTTTTGATACCAATGTTCCGTCGTATATGGACACCAATCAATCGTTCTTACGTTTGGGTGCATTCAAGATGTCACTCGAGCGACTATTCGCTGAATCTGAAAGTATTAAATCAGTAGCCGCCTTCCGCGACTTAGTGGTTCGCGTCACCAACCTTAATTTCAAAAAAGATGATTTGAATTCAATTTCAGATGTAGAATCTCTTCAGAAAATCCTCCCGTTGTATACGGCAGCAGGGTGGACGAGCGGAAATCACACCTCGGAAATGGTTGAATTCTGTGCTTACGGACCCGGGGCTTCGTTGTTCACTCCGTATTTACGCAATGAACAGGTGCACGCTCATATTCTTCGTGCTGCTGGATTGAGTTAGTATTTAACTCCGCAACCGTAAGGCTTGGTGCTGTTAACCTCGACTTTTTTGTTATCTTGAGTCGCGGTCACCGCTGCTAAAACGTAATTGGTCGCTTTATCAATATCGGCTGACTTGCCGGAGCTAATGCTGTCGATCGCACCTTTATAAACGAGAACACCTTCACGATTAATCACGAAACAATGTGGAGTGGTTTTCGCTTCAAATTGTCGAGCGATGGAACCGGCTGAATCATCGACTACCACACTCGCCTTATTTTATCCGTGGTAATCGCACTCTTCAAATCATCTACTTTACCGCCGGTGTTGATGGAGATCCAGATGTGTCCAGCGGAAGTTACTTGGGTTTGAAACTCCTGCATTTTTCCTACGCTATAAAACTTCTTCACGAAAGGGCAGGTGGGGTTGTACCATTCGAGGACCACAATTTTACCTTTGAAGTCTGAAAGTTTTACGGTTTTTCCATCGATCGTTTTCGCGGTGAAGTCGCTCACGTTTTTTCCGATTTCAGGAGAAGCAAAAGCGAAAACCGATACGAGAAGGCATAAGAATAGGATGAGTTTTTTCATTTTGTTTATCGTAAATTATAACAACCGTTCCTAGTGAAAGTTCCATATCGCTCAAAATTTCGACACTTTTGACCTTTTTGTTTACTCGTGGATTGCCAAATGCGGTAAAAGAGGCGAATGAGTTGGATATGGCTTATGCCAAGAACATTGCGGTCGTCTGCGCAACCGAGGCATCCCTCTGGGAGGAGCTCCGTGCCCGGGCTGAGCAAATCAGTCAAAGTGAGGTCGCTTTAAGTCCCTTATTAAATCGCTATGTCTTGGAGCGCAAAAGTTTTGCCGACGGAATCGTCCACCGTCTGGTCGATCGATTATCGCTAACCGCGAAAGATTCAGCTGCCGTGGTGCTGGCACTAGCGGAAGCAATTCAAGCCGATCCAGAAATCGTTGCGCAGATGCGCATGGACATTAAGGCGATTCTTGAGCGAGACCCGGCGACCGAGCATGCCCTGGTACCTTATTTATGGTATAAAGGTTTCCACGCTATTTCCCTGCATCGTATTTCACATTACCTGTGGAAGTCCGGCCGCAAAGATTTAGCGATGTACCTGCAGTCTTTAATGTCCGAACACCTCGCTGTGGATATTCATCCGGCGGCTCGTTTCGGAGTAGGAATTTTATTGGATCACGCCACTGGTTTTATCGCGGGTGAGACGGTGGTCGTGGGTGACAACGTATCGATTCTGCATGAAGTTACTTTGGGTGGAACGGGCAAAGCACGTGGGGATCGACATCCCAAAATTCACTCGGGTGTATTAATCAGCGCAGGCTCTAAAATTCTTGGCAACATCACCGTCGGCGAAGGTGCTAAAATCGGTGCGGGATCGGTTGTTTTAAAAGATGTCGCACCCCATACCACTGTAGCAGGTGTGCCCGCAAAAGTGGTGGGAGAAACGACCGTCGACGCGCCAGCGTTGGACATGGATCACTCGCTCTAAAATGAGCAGCCAAAATCCTTCACCGGACCGACCCAATGATGCACGTGTTCTCGATTGTTTGTATCGAGTAGGTGCCTTTGTGAATGCGACCGAGGATCCTCGCGAAGCGCTCAATTTTATTTTATCTGAAGTCGTACGCACCTTAGGTGCCAACAGTGCATCGATTTCCTTATTGGAACCCAGCACGGGCATTTTGCGAATCGAGGTAAGCAATGGACTCGATGAAAAAACGCACGATAAAGTTTTGCCCGCTGGACAGGGTATCACCGGCTGGGTCGCATTACACGCCAAGCCGTTATTGGTTCCTGACGTTCGTAAAGATAATCGTTATGTCGAATTGCGCAGTAGTGTGCGTTGTGAATTAGCAGTGCCGATGGAACTCATGGGTAATGTGATTGGAGTCGTCAATTGCGACGCTGATCGCGAGAATGCCTTTACCGACGCTGACGTAGCCTTTTTATCGCTGCTCACTAATGAAGCGTCCAAAGCCGTCGGACGAATCTGGCTCCTACGTCAGCTTCGTTCCAAGGCAGCTCAGCTAGAATCGCTCGTTTCGGCCGCCCAAGCCTTAGCCCGTGAAAGAGATGAGCCTGGGATTTCCTTAGACTTAGTGAGACATACGAAAGCTTTATTAGGCACCCGCGTAGTGGCCTATTTTAAATATCAAGATAACCAGCTTAAATTAAAATGCGTGGAAGGTAGTTTAGAGGGTAGTGCGTTTAGTGAAAAAGTAGAATTAAACCAGAGTTCAATTGGTACAGCGATTAACCGTAGTCGTGCTTTAGTCGTACCCATCACTGGAAAATCGGAAGAACACTTATTCTCGAAACTCATTGATCCAGTCGCCTCCTCGTCATTACTCGCGGTGCCCGTGAAATACGAAGATGATATTTTCGGTATTTTAGTTTGCATCGCGATGGGTGCTTATCGTTTTTCGGATGATGATAAGCGTTTAGTGACTGCCTTGGCCTCGTTCGGTGCTTCCTCAATCCAGAATTCGCGTCTCTATGCTAAAGTCTTTACAGTGGAAGAAGGATTACGTCGCAGTGAGCGCTTAACCGCTTTGGGCTTACTTTCGGCGGAAGTGGCTCACGAGATTCGTAATCCGCTTACGGTATTGAAATTATTATGTGATACCTTGGGACAAGGAATCTCGGCGACGGATCCGCGATCTGAGGACATCGGTGTGATGCGTGAAAAAGTCATTCACATGGAAGGCGTGGTCTCACGTGTTTTGGGGATGAGCAAGGCGCAGTCAGGCGCGTTTAAATCCATTAATCTCGGCGATGCGGCTCACAATGCTGTCATGCTTATTCGACTAAAGTTTGAGCAGGCTGGAGTCGTTGCGAAAGTGATTGTCGAAGACAACCTACCGCTGGTGGAAGGGAACCCCGGTCAGATTCAACAAGTTTTCCTGAATTTAATATTAAATGCGATTCAGGCGATGCCGTCGGGCGGTAATTTAAATATTAAAGTCGGCGTCGATCCCTCGTCGCAGGGTAAAATGGTTGTCATAACCATCGCGGATACGGGCAGTGGCATTCCTCAACAAATTCAGAATAAAATATTTGAATCCTTCTTTACCAGTCGTGAAGACGGTACCGGACTTGGCTTAGCGATTGTGAAGCGAATTTTACGCGATCACCGAGGGGACATTATTGTCGAATCCACGGGTAAAACGGGAACCGTGTTTAAGCTTTGGGTTCCTGTACTCCAGGCTTAAGTAGGCGACTCACTATCTTCCAAGCCAGAGGAAGGAGTGAAACGACTACCACTAAGATAATGACTTTATGCAATTTATCCGCGAGGGGAGTGGGGCCGATGATATGACCCAGTCCGACCAGTGACGTAATCCAGACGACTGCGCCAACCACGTTCCATTTGAAAAATCTCATACCAGGCATGTGAGCCATACCAGCCACGAACGGTACAAAGGTGCGCATGATAGGAATAAAACGAGCGATGACTAAGGAGAGTGAGCCGTTTTCCTTAAAGTGTACGTCTGCTTCCTCGATATATTTCTTTTTGAATAACCAGCCGTCTGGTTTGTTCTCCACACGCTTGCCGAAATTCTTCCCGAGCCACCAGCCCAACTGATTGCCGATGATGGCAGCTATAATCAGTAATCCAATGAGCGTCCAAACATCGAAGTACGCCGGACGATCTTTGTTAGCGATGCTCAACACGCCAGCGGTAACCAGCAGTGAGTCCCCCGGCAGGAAGAAGCCAACGAGCAGTCCCGTTTCTGAAAAGATAATTAAAAATAATACCAAAAGTCCGCCCGTTTGAATCAATTCCATCAGACCTTTAGCAGTATGGAGATTGTTCCAGAAATCGGTGAGTCCTTCGAGCATACGTTCACATAGAACCAAATAATTCGATTTGGCAACGCCCTATGACCTTGATGTATGGACGCTTTATTGCACTTTAACTTGAGACATGTCTACGGACTTCGAGACCTCATTGCTACAACTACGTCGTTCTGCCCTACAGAACGCATTAGTCGGGGCTTCGTTATTGGAAGGTGATGTAGTGCTGAGAATTAAAACTTTTTTAGGCGAAGCCCGTGATATTCAACTACAAGCACAACGTGCCGGGGTTGACGGCTGCTTAGTTTCGAAGATTCGATCCGACGCCCTCGACATCGTTTTAGAAGCTTTATACGTCCGGGTCGGTAAAGATGCCGAAGCGATTACCCTCGTTGCCACGGGTGGATATGGTCGCGCGGAATTGTGTCCATTAAGTGACATTGACCTGCTGGTTTTAGTGCCATCGCATAGTGTCACCACCAAAGCAGCGGTAGAAAAAATTCTCTATCCACTTTGGGATGTCGGTTTAAAAGTAGGCCAATCCGTGCGCACCGTTTCGGAAGCCACCAACTACGCCCAAGACGATTTGCATTTGCAGGTAGCGCTGCTCGAGACGCGCTATTTATGCGGTGCGACCGAACCTTACAATCAACTCACGACGAAACTTTCAAAAGCTTTGAGTGGAGATAAATGGACGTCTTTAGCTCATGCCATTGTGGACGCTCAAAGAAAGCGTCGAGAAAAAGCAGGAGGGAGTGCTTACTTACAAGAGCCAGATCTGAAGAATGGAGTGGGGGCACTGCGTGATGTTCAGAGTTGTATTTGGTTGGCTCGATTAAAATCAGGCTCCACCACGAGTGTTGCACTATCCACTTCGGGACTTTTGCCTGCGGGTGATTTTAATAAATTCCAAGAAGCCCGCTCTACGCTTTTACGTATTCGCTGCGAACTACATTTTCAACTTACCCGACCCGCTGAACAGTTATCGCTGGAAAGACAAAATCTAGTCGCTGAAGGACTGGGCTTCTCTGGGGATATAAGAGAACGTATCGGTACGTTGATGCGGATGTATTTTGACGCAGCTGACCACATACGCCGCTGTGTTGAACTCGTGGAAGGTATCGTACTCAATGAACCCGAACCCAAAGGTTTCGGAAAACCCATTTTAGTGGACGGATTCAGTATCACCCGCGGAGGAGTTGCTTCGGCCCAACACCGCTTAGTCTTTGATGAAGATCCCGGTCGTCTCGTGCGCCTCTTTCGATTATGCCAAATGCATGATGCGCAGCCCGAACGCGCGCTTTCGATTTTAGTACGCGAACGTGCGCACTTACTCGACGAAGCCCAGGCATTTTCGGAGTCATCATGTAGTGCACTGCGGGCGATGCTCACCGAGGGCGGACGGGTTTATAAAGCAATCAATGCGTTACGTGAACACGGATTACTTTATCGATTAGTCCCTGAATTTGCCGGGCTCCACTGTTTAGTGCAGTTTGAGTTTTACCATCGCTGGACGGCCGATGTGCATACTTTGCGTTGTCTTTGGGAGTTGGATGAAATTTACGGTGGGAAGACCGAGGTTGACCGTGGCTATCGTGAAGTTCTATTTGGCCTCGAATCACCCTCACTCGTTTACGCTATCTTATTTTTACATGATATTGCGAAGTCGGGCGGGATTGCGGGACATGCGGAACGAGGTGTGGCCATCGCAGATCATGTTTTAGACCGTTTAGGTTTCGATTCACGTGAGCGGGAAATTGCTAAAGTGGTGATACTGCAACACTTGGTCATGGGTTTATATTCGCAGCGACATGATATTGATGAACCCAAGAACATTGAACGATTTGCGAACTTACTAGGCGACGAACAAATTTTAAGAGCATTGTATGTGCATACCCGCTGTGACGCCCGCGGTACATCGCCTGATTTATGGACTAATTTTAAGGACCGCCAGCACTGGACGCTTTATCGTCGAACCTCCGATAAAATTGCGGGTACGGCGGAAAATCAAAGTCAGGAAAGTATCCAAATTTTACGCACGGCCACGGATAGCGTACTCGGAGCTTCAATCCCTCTCGATGAAGTAGATGCGCATTTTAGCCAAATGCCAGGCAGTTACTTCCGTCACGTCATCGCGGAAGATGCGGCGACGCATATTCAACTTGTTCACCGTTTGATTTCAGCAGTCTCGACCGAGGACTATGAAATATTATTAAAACCCATTGTTGAGTGGGTCGATGAACAAGGTTCCTCACAGTCGCTGGTTACCGTGGTGACATGGGATCGGGCTGGTCTGTTCAGTCGAATGGCGGGTGCTTTTGCGGTAGCGGGTATCAACATTATTTCCTGTCGGGCTTTCTCCCGAAACGATGACGTCGCTTTAGACTTTTTCAAAGTCGTACTCCCCGTGGGCAAAGAACAACTTTCCAAAGATAAATTTACGGCGGCCTTGGCTAGTTCCTTAGTCGAGTCTGCTGACTTAATTGATGCCGTGGTTGCGGCCGAACAGTACGAGCTGGAAACTGCGCCGTATCGCAAGGCGACTGTACCGGTCGACGTGCAAGTTGAGGTCTATTTCGAAAAAGCCCTCAATCGCACCGTGGTCGAAGTTCAGTGTAATGACCGGATTGGTTTATTATTTAGAATCGGCCGAGTTATTCAAGAAGCGGGGTACACGATTACCTTTGCCAATATCGCGACGGAACAGGGCTTTGCCTTAGATACATTCTATCTGATTCCTGAAAAAGGAAGAAACCAGCCTTCGCACCCCCCTGAGGTTGTTTTAGAGGCACTGCGTTCGATATTGTCTTAGTTTATCTCCGTCTTGTCGGATTCAGATTTTTAATTAAGGTTTAGGGGTGAGCAAAAAACTCCACCAGTCTCTTTGTCTGCTTGTTTTAGCTCTTATAAACCTAAACATAGAGGCTGCCCCCACTCCTCTTACTCCGATGACTCCAACACCCCCATTAGAAAAAGCCACGTTCGGTGCCGGTTGTTTTTGGGGGGTGGAATATAATTTTCGACGCGCCCCGGGCGTGGTCGAAGCTTTCAGCGGCTACTCTGGCGGAAAGTCAGCTAATCCCACCTACCGTCAGATTTGTAATGGAGACACGTTCCATGCCGAAGTTGTCGAGGTTACTTTTGATCCTAAAAAAGTTTCCTACGTGAAGTTGGTTGAATTCTTTTTTAAAATGCATGATCCCACGCAGTTGAATCGACAAGGCCCAGATTATGGAACGCAATATCGCTCAGTCATTTTCGTGCATTCGGAAGATCAGCGCAAAGTAGCCGAGGAAGTCATCAAAAAACTTACCGCAGATAAAAAATACGCACAGCCGATTGTCACCGTGGTGGAAGAGGCTAAGCCATTTTGGAAAGCCGAAGAGTATCACCAGAAATATTTTGAGAAAAATGGGGGTCCGACCTGTCATACGACCGATATTTAATCGTGGCGAAAAACTCATCAGCAAATGAAAGATTGCCCGGCTGGGTGGCGGATGATGAAGCCTATCCGAAACGCCGCCCTCTGGCGGCAAGGATGCGTCCACAGGCATTGAGTGAAGTGGTTGGGCACAAAGACTTGCTGGGGGCGAACGCTTTGTTGCCTCGTTTAATCAAGTCCGACCAATTCGGCTCACTTATTTTTTATGGTCCTCCCGGATGTGGAAAAACCTCACTAGCCGAGGTCATCGCTCTCGAAACCAAATCGATTGTCGTGCGAGTCAATGCAGTGCTTTCGGGGACGCCTGAGTTGCGAGAAATTTTAAACGAAGCGCGGAAAAATCAGGCAGGTCGCACTCTGGTGATTATCGACGAGCTGCATCGCTTTAACAAAACCCAACAAGACTTACTCTTACCCGATGTTGAAGCGGGGGTGATTCGTTTGATTGGATGTACCACCCACAATCCCGGATTGTACGTCATCCCAGCGTTATTGAGTCGCAGTCATTTATTCCGCTTAGATTCCCTCAACGTTGAAGACATTGTTGGCTTCCTCGAGCATACGATGCGTGATACGCCAAAAGGCCTTGCTGCTTTAAATATAAAAGTATCGGTCGATATTTTAAATATAATAGCAGGCATGTCGTCGGGCGATTTACGTCGGGCTCTTAATATTTTAGAAACTTTGGTCTTAGCCGCTCCCGCGTTGGGTTCGGTGACCGAGGAATCTTTAAACCATTTTGCGAAGGAGCGTCGTATTCGATATGACGATGGCGGAGATGATCACTATGATACGGCTTCTGCCTTCATAAAATCTGTGCGGGGTGGTGATCCTGATGCGGCCCTGTATTGGTTGGCGCTCATGTTGGAGGGTGGGGAAGAGCCCCGTTTTATTGCCCGTCGATTGGTTATTCTGGCTTCAGAGGATATTGGTTTGGCGGACTCGCGTGCTTTGGGTGTGGCGGTGGCTGCGTTTCAAGCCTGTGAGATGATTGGTCAGCCCGAGTGCGAGTACGCCCTAGCTCACTCTACCTTATTTTTAGCGCTTTCTCCGAAGAGCAATAGTGCAACGAAAGCGATGGCGGCGGCCAAGGAGGCGGTACGGACACAACCAAGACAGGAAGTTCCTCCGCATCTAAAAGATTCGCATACCACTTCTGCGCAGCGACTCGGAAATGGTTCGCAATATCTTTATAGTCACGATTTCTCGGAGGCGATTAGCGGTCAGGACTATTTAAAAAATCCGTTGAAATTGTATGAGCCAACTCAGTCGGGTGCCGAAGTCGCCATTGCCGAGAGATTAAATCAGTGGCGTAGTTTAAAAGAATCGTTACGCGGGAAAAATAAAAAACATGGGTAAGGTCGCACCACGATTACCTTGGTTTGGAGAAGGAAAATTTCCTCTCTATTTAGCACCCATGGCGAGACACACCGACGTGGCCTTTCGTCAGTTGTGCAAAGAGCAGGGTGCCGATGTGATGGTCACCGAGTTTGTGCAGTCGGAGGCTTTGATTCGTGATAATGCCAAGGCTTGGGAGATGGTGGATTTTACGAACACACAAAGACCCATGGGCGTGCAAATTTTTGGAGCTACGCCTAAATCGATGGCTAAGGCCGCCCGGATGGTTTGTGATCGGATGAAGCCCGATTTCTTGGATCTCAATTTTGGTTGCCCCGCCCACAAAGTCATTGAGCAAAATGCTGGTTCAGGCCTGTTGCGTTGTACTCCGCTCTTATACGATTTGGTAAAAGCGGTTAAGGATGCGATACCTGATGTACCCTTAACGGCGAAAATGCGTTTAGGTTGGGATCAAACGACGATTGTGGCGGTGGAAGTCGCGGAACGATTGGAGCAATTAGGCGTTGAGGCAATTGCGGTTCATGGACGAACCAAAGCGCAAGGTTACTCTGGCGAAGCGCATTGGGGTTGGATTGCGGAAGTGGCGAAGTCAGTAAATATTCCCGTGATTGGTAATGGTGATGTGAAAGATTGGCCGACGGCGCATAAGCGCATGATAGAGTCTGGAGTATCAGGTCTCATGATCGGTCGCGCCGCCCTAGCTAACCCCTGGATATTTTCTCTGATAAAATCGAAGATGCGTGGTGAAGTCGCTGATTTTCCGATCGTTTCGCCGAAGCAAAGATGGGATGTGATTATCCGGCTCTCGGAACTTACCATAGAGGATCATGCGTCGGTGCTGGGAGAGAGAGATATTCGATGGATGCTTGGCCGCTTGCATCCTCTGACGCACGGCTTGCCTAGTTCGCGTAAAGTTCGGGAAGGTTTGGGGCACTGCCGGACGCTGGATGACCTTCGTCGACTCCGCGAAGACCACCAACGCGAGCATGCCGAATCATATTTAGCTTAATTTTATTGGCTGATGTTCACAAAAAATTTTGTGCAACAAAAAGCCAAAAAAAGTTATGCAGAGGGTGGGTGTTAATAACCTGTGCAGGGGTTGAACTTGTGAGTACTAAATTTTTATAAGACAAGTCACTCGTTCGTAACCTTGTTGTTGCAGATTCCACCTGCAGAAATCGGCAATCATCCCCCAATTCATCGATTTAATCCTTCAAACCCCTTAAAGCCAATCACTTAGGTCGTATCTCGATAATTACTGAATCCTTCAAATGTATAAGAATATCACTATTTTAACCAAATTTTCACAAAATAAATCTCCAAATAAATCAATTTCAGGCTTCCAAAACCCCTGTGAATAACCTTTCTCAACCATCCCCCCTTTCATGAGCAGCCAAGTTAGCCATCTTTCCCTTTGGGAAACAGTCAAAAACGAACTTAGAACACTGTTTTCAGCAGCGGACTACGATACTTGGATCGGTTCGTTAAACCCTGTCTCCATTAAAGACGGAAGCACTTTAGTTTTAGAAGCTCCAACAGTGTTAACCGAAGCTTGGGTCAATAGTAACTACTCGGACGTGATTCGTCGTCAGCTCACACTCGTGGCCGGACGCAATATGGATTTCCAATTATCCGCGTCGGCTTCTTCTCAATCTAAAGAAAAGTTTACCGAAGTAGCACCTCTGCGTCAGAACAATCGTCAGAGCGCTAACTCAGCGGCACCTGCGATTAAGTCGACTAATACCTTTGCTAACTTTATTGTCGGTCCAGAAAACGAAATGGCCCATGGTGCAGCGTTAGCCGTTTCGAAAGAGCCAGGTTCCAACTACAATCCACTTTTCATTTACGGACAAACTGGACTTGGAAAAACGCACTTGATGCACGCCATCGCCCACTCGGTTTATGAAAACAACCCACGTGCGAAAATCGCTTACATCTCCTCCGAGACCTTTACGAACGAGTTCATTCAAGCCTTACAGACTAACACGATTTCGAATTTCCGCCGTCGCTACCGCGAGCTCGATGTTCTTTTGATTGATGATATTCACTTCTTGGCTGGTAAGGACACGACCCAAGAGGAGTTTTTCCACACCTTTAACGAGTTACACAATAATCACAAACAAGTGGTTTTAACGAGCGATCGTCCCGCTTCGGAAATCGCTAAACTTTCTGAACGCCTCGTTTCACGTTTCCAATGGGGCATGGTGGCATCCATCCAAGCTCCTGGTCTCGAAACTCGTACGGCGATCCTTAGCAAGAAAGCTGCGGCGCGTGGTTTAGTGCTCTCACCAGAAATTGCTGAGTTCGTCGCTTCCCGCATCGCTCGCAATGTTCGTAATCTTGAAGGCGCTGTCACACGTATCTTCGGTTTAACCGGAATGACCCGCAAGCCGATCGAACTCGCCCAAGTCGAAAAACTTTTACACGACATTTTAGTTGAAGAATCCAGCCACACTTTGACTGCGGAAATGATTCAACGGAAAGTTGCTGAACACTATCGCATTCAGTTATCGGACATGACCTCGAAGCGTCGCATGCAGAATATCGCATTCCCACGTCAAGTTGCCATGTATCTTTCGACCCAGCTGACGAACATGTCACTCGTTTCGATTGGCCAAGTTTTCGGTGGTCGCGATCACGGTACTGTCATTCACGCCCGTAAGACTGTCGTCAATCAGATGGAAGTAGACGCCAACGTACGTCGCACCGTCGAATATTTACGCGCTCAATTAGCGACTAATCAGGTCTAATCGACCGAAGTCTATAACAGCAGGGGATTTGCGATTCACCTTCGCAATGTCTTGCCAGTTCAATGAATCCGTCTTCACTGGATGAGTTCTTTGTATTTCTTTCCCAGGGGAGTCTGTTGCAGACTGAGATTAGGCTTTAGGCCTTAAACCCTTGTACCTGATGCGCCCAGTGCGTCGTAGGAAGTGGATTATTAAACCTCTTTTTATCGGCTACTGGTATCTGAACTTTTAAAACACAACTATGGTAACCGATAAAACATCTCCCTTTCCTAAATCCAACCGCATTTGGGTCGAAGGATCACGTCCTGACATTCAAGTGCCGATGCGCGAAGTCACGCTCGCCGACACACGTCGACCCGATGGCAAATTAACGCCGAATGAGTCACTAAGAATTTACGACACATCTGGACCATGGGGCGATCCCGCGTTCCATAAGGACGTCGAACTAGGTCTGCCTCCTGTGCGTCTCAACTGGATTGTAGAACGCGGTGATGTCGAAGCTGTCTCCGGTCGCGAATTAAAACCGGAAGACGATGGCTACCTCTCCTGGAAACAAGCAGAGACTGCGCAGCGAGCTACTTCGCGAAATCGCATGGTGCAGTTCAATCGAGCTGACCGTAAAGTTTATAAAGGAAAACCTGGAGAATGCCCAACCCAGCTCGCGTATGCGAAGAAGGGAATCATCACGCCTGAGATGGAATATATCGCGATTCGCGAAAATATGAAACTGCAGGAAGCACAGGCGAAGACTGCTTATCCGCGTCACGCCTTAGGTTTCCAACATCCTGGTATGTCCTTTGGTGCCGCGATTCCTAAAGAAATAACGCCAGAGTTTGTGCGTGAAGAAGTCGCCCGTGGTCGCGCCATTATTCCCGCTAATATTAATCATCCAGAATTAGAGCCGATGATTATTGGCCGAAATTTTCTCGTTAAGATTAATACCAATATCGGAAACTCGGCCGTAGCTTCATCGATTGAAGAAGAGGTCGAAAAAATGCGCTGGTCGATTAAATGGGGTGGCGACACGTTGATGGATCTTTCGACCGGTAAAAATATTCACCAAACGCGTGAATGGATTTTACGTAACTGTCCCGTCCCCGTCGGCACTGTACCCATTTATCAAGCGCTCGAAAAAGTGAATGGTCGGGCCGAAGACCTGACCTGGGAAGTTTTCCGCGACACTTTAATCGAACAAGCTGAACAGGGTGTGGATTACTTTACTATCCACGCCGGTGTACGTTTAGCCTTTATTCCGATGACGGCTCGACGCGTCACGGGCATTGTTTCGCGCGGTGGCTCAATTTTAGCTAAATGGTGTTTGTCTCACCATAAAGAAAATTTCCTCTATACTCACTGGGATGATATTTGTGATATTATGGCGGCGTATGATGTGAGTTTCTCGATTGGTGATGGCCTACGTCCAGGTTCGATTGCGGATGCGAATGACGAAGCTCAATTTGCTGAATTGAAGACCCAGGGTGAACTCACCTTACGAGCCTGGGAACGCGGTGTGCAGGTGATGTGTGAAGGTCCAGGTCACGTGCCGATGCACATGATTAAGGAGAACATGGATAAGCAGCTCGAATGGTGTCACGAAGCTCCATTCTATACGCTGGGACCTTTGACCACGGATATCGCTCCGGGCTATGACCACATCACATCAGCCATTGGTGCTGCGATGATTGGTTGGTACGGAACCGCGATGTTATGTTATGTGACTCCGAAAGAGCACTTGGGTCTGCCTAATAAG
>Ga0209088_10000632_pt1 | contig 24445 bp, 33 predicted proteins | sample S_140625_EF_Meta_FD_187324 | JGI IMG/M metagenome (GOLD analysis project Ga0209088, IMG submission 187324) | Freshwater microbial communities from Lake Simoncouche, Canada to study carbon cycling - S_140625_EF_MetaG (SPAdes) (version 2) | ecosystem: Environmental > Aquatic > Freshwater > Lake ... | reverse complement strand
ACCGCAGTTGCTTGCAATGTGGTTGTCCCTGAAGTCGAACCAGAGAGGTCAATCGCATTAGGTTTTAGGGTTACTGTCGTTGCCATATTTTTCCTTTATGGTGTTCCATTTGCAATAATATTTGTTGCTGAAGTAATCACTCCAGTTGAAGACATTGAGGCAATTGTAGTTGCGCCATATTTAAACAGCAACTTTCCACCTGATTCCTCAATCGTGAAATTGGTAGTCAACAACTTAGGAGTGGATGCCGCAGTTCCTGTGGTGTTTTGATTGAAAGTCGGGAATCCTGTAAGGGATGCGGCTGACCCAGTTGGGGCTAACACATCTGTGCCAATCACCAAACCAAGGTTAGTTCTAGCACCTGAAGCATTAGATGCGCCTGTGCCACCATCTGCAAGTGCCAAGTCTGTAATGCCTGTGATTGAACCACCAGTAATTGAGACATTGTTAGCGGCTTGTGTGGAAATCGTTCCCAAACCACTTACATCTGCTGTTGTCAGAGTAACAGCACCTGTTCGTCCTGCTACGCTTATAACTAGGTTGCTTTGGTCAATCTTTTGCCAATTAGAGCCATTAAACAGTAACCAATCGCCTATTTGCCAATCAGTTATGCCATCAAGATTAGTAGAACCAGCCGTTGCCGTAATGTAGTAATACCCATTTACACCCACACCACTTGCCAATGTAGGAGTGTTAGTGGATGCGTTCCAAGTTCCTTGGTAACTCAGACCACCAGCGACAGATGCCCAAGAAAGGGCAGAGCCATTAGTAGTTAAATACTTTCCAGAATTGCTTGCTTGATCAGGTAAAACAGTCCCCGCACCACCTGAAGTCACAAGTTTGATTCTTTCTTGCAATTCAGGAGCAACCACCTCACCCACATTGATCTCTTGACCAGTAGACAAGGTAATAACCAAAGAACCATCAAAGTCAATCTGAGCATTTGAGACAGAAACACCATCTTTTCCGTCTATCCCGTCTTTTCCGTCTACTCCGTTTTGCCCATTCTTGCCATCTATCCCTTGCCGACCATCTGCGCCCTTATCGCCTTTGTCTCCCTTGTCACCCTTCTCAGGAACAATCGACTTGGCAACCTCTAGTTGTTTTGTGACCTTGTTTTCCATCACTTTGATGGCTTCAACTATCAAATCTACATTGTCTTGAACAGCCTTTTCCTCTTGCTGGCGCATAGCCACAAGGGTTTCTTCCATCTTATTGATGGCCTCTAACTTCTCATCAAAAGATGAGTCTGTTGACTCAATGCTTTGGATAAGTTCCTTGATATTAGCCATTATTTAAGCCATTTGTCAGTTTAGTAAGGAAGTCTTGCTTAACTTGGGACTGAGAATTGAGTTTGTCTGCCATCTGTAACTCGACAATCTTGCTCTTATTCTTGATGTCAGCCTCTTTGAGCATCAAATCAGCAATCTTGACTCTCTTATCAAACTCCCTTTGGTTGGCATCAGCCTCATTGGGGAGATTCTTGGTCAAAGAAGCACTCATCTTGGCTTGAACTTCTTGTGGCATTAACTGAGCCTCAACAGTCAACTTGGTAGCCTCTGCACGATTCTGTTCTGCTTGAGTAGTATTGACTGCAATCTGTGCTTGTGCCGCTTGCATTGCCAATTGCTGTTGCATTTGCTGCATTTGTTGTGCTTGTGGATCAGGTTGACCCATCTGCTCAAGCATTGCAATCAGTTCCATCCTGTTAGACAGACTTGAATTAGCCAAAATACCCTTCAGAATGACAGGCAAGACAGGAGTGTTAGGGCCAAGCGTCTGCAACAAGCCAATAAACTGTTGTTGTTCGTACTCTCTAGCAATAATTCCAAGCGTTGCCGTAGGTATGAAGTTCATATCGACTGAGGGATAACGCTCTGGGTCAAACTGCATGAACCTGAAAGCCGCCTTTTTGATGAACGGGATCAAGAAATCCTCTTGGAAGTTCACCAAAGTGCGTTTGTACTTCTTAATGATAGAGGCGACAGCCATAGACATACCGCCTTGACCACCATCTCTCGAAACATTGCTGATCATGCCTTGGGAATCCAATGTTCCAGTAGCTTGCAACAACATTCTTTCAAAGTCTTTGGCCGTAGCCAAGTTGTTGGGATCAGTTGCTCCGAACTTGAAGGGGTAAAGAATCTCAGAAGGTGCGCCATTGGTAAGGATTGCCTTGCCAGGCTTTACCTCAAACTTCATTCCTCTTGGCAAACGGGTAGCATCCATAGCAATCATGGGGCTAGTAGTCAGAGCAAGGGAGTCAAGGTGTGAGCGAGTCTGTGCGTCAATAGCCTTTTGCATATTGAACGCTTTTTCTACTGTTCCTCTGCCCAACAAACGATTAGGAACTGTGTCATCCTGATAGGTCAAGACGGGACGATCCTTCATCATGTAGGGATTGGCTTCAGCCTTTAGCAGTTGCCCATCATTGGCAATAACAATAATGGCTTCTACCAAGTCAGCATATTCCTCTGCCTCAGAGTTATCTGGGAAAAGGTCAACAATGTCTTTGTTTTCTTCTAAATTCTCTAGGTATTCCCGTGGCACTAAGCCGTAGTAGGTCAACAACAAGACTTTCTCATCTTGGTATTGGCTTACCTCTTGGGTAGGCTCAAGGTCAGAATCGTCACCAGAAGTGGTAATGTTTACCTTGCGATAGATACCAGCCTCAATGCCTTGGACAATCTTGTGGATAGAAACGTATTTCTCTATCGCCACACCCATACAGTCACTTACGCTAGTTCCGTTGGGGTCGAACAGAAAGTTCTTTGGGTTTACAGGAGAAATCTTGACCGCAATTCTTTCTCTCTCTAACACTCCAATAGCCGCTTGTCCCATCTGGTTAGGGATTGGCTGAGTAGACGGGACATACTCTGTCTCAGTCATCACCACAACTTCACCTATGCCTGTGCCATAGATTTCAGCCATCAGTTCAATCTGATCAATGGCTTTGCGGATTTTGTCTTTCTTGAAGTCTTCTGTAAGTTGACGCTTAATCATCTCCACATCTATGGGGTTGCCATTGACATCTTGGATGTTGTCTTCAATGTCAAAGAAGTCTCCTTGACCAAAGATTGCTTCCATAATCTCAGCATGGCGAGTCTCAACTGCTTGTTGGGTGGCAGGGGTAACAATACGGCTACGCTCTGATTCACGGGTTTTGTCTTCTACTGCCCATTCACCACGGAAGATGCGCTCGTACTCTAGCCAATCGGGAAGGAAGTTGGTATTTCTGTAATCACGCCAACGATCACAATGGTCAACAACAAAGGCAGTTAAGTCCTTGTCAGCCTGTGTAGGCTCATCGTAGCCACCTTCGTTTTCGATCTTCACTTCTTTGTCTGTTGCCATTTAAACCCCACTAATTATGTCAACTGGCTCCCACTCATCTTCTTCAACATCCTCAAAGTAAGAAGTCACGGCTAACTGGTCAATATATGACAAAGCATCTGGCAAGTCATCATGCACTCCAATGGCTGGGAAAAGTAGAAGTTGATCTTTAAATTCATCCCAATCCTCCTCAGAGTTCAGCACAATACGCCCATGCTCAAATCGACCTTGGAGGCTCCAGATAATTCTGTCAGCCTTTTTCCTGTTGCCATGCGTTAAGTCTACTATGTGCGAATATACATTATTTTTACGCATAAGGTCAGAAAGATACGGCAAAACTGCATTTTTTAACGCACCTCGCTCGATACCTACTGCCAAAGGTCTGTAATCTCGCATCTTCATCAGGATGGTTGCCGCAGTCTCACGGATGTCCCACCTACCATAAACAATTTCTTTTACAAACCATTTGCCGTCCTCAGTTACCTTGACCACAGCAATAGCAGTCTGGTCTAGCCTCTTCTTAGAATTAGCCGCTTGTTTGGCAACTTCCTCAAATCCTGCTAAGTCAATCGCTAAGTAATAACTGCCGTACTGAGGTTCTTCCCCATACTTAATCCATTCTTCCTTAAACACATTGCTACCAGCATTAGTAAAACTAGCCATGTATTCCTGCTTAAAAGCAAAGGTGGATAAGGTTTTTTTGGCTGACTCAATCTCAGTTGGGTCTATTAGGGGATTGTCTTTTGTAGTGAAGTGCCAAGACTTCCAATCCTGGTCTGACTCCTCTTGACCTAGCTTGTACAGATCGTAGAACCAATTTCTTCCCTTGGGCGTGCCAATAAACATGGCTTTGCCTTTTTTGTCCGAAAGCGAGGCTCTTATGACCTGCTCCCACGCTTCGGGCTTAATGTCAGCCACCTCGTCAAGAACTGCGTAAGTTAAGCTAACACCCCGTAAGGTGTCCGGCCGGTCTGCGCCTCTGACATAAATACTGGCGCCGTTGATCGTCATAATGTTCTGGTTATTAATATGACTAGACTGGATCACCTCCCGCCCAAGTTCCATCAAGACGTCCCAAATAATCTGCCGCGCCTGGCCATTCGTCGGGGCGACGTACAACACCGCGCTGCCAACCGGACAACGCAGCGCCTCTATTAACAAAGTAGTCGCGGCCAATCTGGACTTGCCACACCGCCTGCCGGCAGCTATAACTTTGAACCGCGTTTCGTCCTTGAACACCTCTTGCTGCCAAGGCAGTAGGCTAAAGTTAAGTTCACTCATCTTTTAGTTCGATGTCCGTTATATCTTCTACCATGGTGGTAGCACCAATTCCAGTGATATTAATCGTCACTGCGCCGCGTTGCGCTTTGTCTTTCTCAAACATGCTGACCGGCAGCGTCCGATCCATACACATCTTTAGCGCTGCCATTTGTCCGGGATGCTCATCATTTAACGCAATGTCGATGACTTTTTGCGCTACCTGCTTGCCGCCGGACTTCAACATCAACTCTTTAAGTTCTTTAACTTTTTGATAGTCAGTCTTTGGCAGTACTTTTGGTGGCCTATAACTCATAGCTGCGTACTATAACCCCATTTTCCTTTTTATGTGGGTAGGTGGCTCCATCAAAAGTTTCATCATAGCCAATACCCCTCCCCCCGTGTCAACTATTCCGCACGGCAGGCGGCCAGGCGCCGCACGGCCAGCGGCAGGCGGCCAGCGGCCAGGCGCGCCATGTGGGCCATGTGGGCCATGTGGCCAGCGAATTCGGACCGGCGGGAAACCGGCCAGGCGGCCGGCAGGCAGGCGCCGGCAGCTACTAGCTACACGGCCATGGACCGGCCAGCTATCGGGCCGGCAGTGGCCGGCCAGGTGCCATTGTGCATAAAGTGTAATGCGAATGGTTCTTATTCGTCATCATTAGGAACTAACCCGATATTGTGCGGCCGCATGCCTGGCCGGTAACCGATCGCGTGCAGGTGGGCATATATGGCCAGCAATTCATTAAACCCACGCGATAAATCACCGGCACCGGCAGCCCTAATAATGGACCGCTGCGCCGGCTGCAGGCGCCGCTTAAAAAATAACGTATCTGGTTTGCAGGGTCGGACCATGGCCACATTCTACAATTTTGTGGGTCATGTGGGCCATGTGGCCACGCGTTTTAAATCGCTGGCCTCTCACGGAATATTTACGCGGCCATATATTCTTAAAATAATATATATATATATATATATATTTCATGGATAAAATAAAAACATTACCCACATGGCCCACAAATGCCGATAACCCGCATGTTTACTGGCGCCGCGTGTGGGTCATGTCGTCAAAAAACATAGTCCACACGCGACCCACGCATGACCCACAAACCATTAGGGAAAACACCTAGTAAAATAATGCTTGACAATGTAAAGAAAAACCTTACAATAATTACACCGGGCGCCGGAAACCTCAGTAACTAACCTAAACGAAAGTAAACGACCATGACAAAATCAGAACAACGCGAATTTAACCTAGTGCTCGCGCACCATGCCGCAGGGCTCGATATCCATTATGTCGCGCGCGCATTGTCGGCCATGATCCGCTCGACACGTAAGGCAGCGACGGCCAGCGAATTACGCGCCTATGCGATCCGCAGCGGCGCGGCATTCTCGCCTGAATTTATAGTTAGCTAAACCGGACCGGCCAGGCGCGCAGCCTGGCCGCGAAAATAAACCCTATCCGAAAGTAAACCATGGAAACTCTAACATTTAACACCGGCCGCATGTACGGCCAGCACGGCCAGCGGATCGCTGCAGCCCTATTAGACAACGGCGACATTATGTTCACCGACCGCGACCGCTTTATAGAGGGATTAATTCAAGCCGGCGGCTTATCGCGCGACGACGTTAAACACTGCGGCCTATTTTCACAACGCGACATTATGCGCAGCTATGACGCCGGCGACTACAAAAACGCCGACAACTATAACGATGAACACTTAAACACGCTGCGCGCGATCCGCACGCTGGCCGACAACGTCAAAGGCGCCTAATATGCAAGCACATTTAACCCTAAAAAGCGCTAACGCTAAAACCGGTCCAATACCCGTAAGCACTACTGAACCCGAAAGCTGCCCCGATGATTGCAAGCTAAAAAAAGAATGCTACGCGGCCAGCGGCCCGCTCGCGCTACACTGGCGCGCCGTCGGCGCCGGCACGCGCGGCACGGACTGGTCGATGTTCACCGACCAGGTCGCGCAGCTGCCCGACGGCCAGCTATGGCGGCACAATCAAGCCGGGGACCTGCCGAAAGCCGGCGCGACAATCGACGCCGCCAAATTAGGCCAATTGGTCGCGGCCAATACCGGCCGGCGCGGCTTTACCTATTCGCACCACCGCGACGCCGCAAGCATTAATTGGATACGCCATGCGAATGCATGGGGCTTTACAGTTAACCTAAGCGCTAACGACCTGGCCGACGCCGACAAGCTGGCCGATCACGCGGCCGGTCCGGTCGTCGTCGTGCTACCAAGCACAACAACGACTAACACAACGACGCCGGCCGGCCGTGCCGTCGTGATCTGCCCGGCCACACAACGCGACGACGTGACGTGTGCAAGCTGCCAGCTATGCCAGCGACAACGCGCGGCCATTGTCGGTTTCCCTGCCCATGGCACGCGAAAGCGCGTGATAGATATCAAGCTGGCCGCCTAGATTCTCAGTGCCTGGCCGTCGCAGCGGCCACGCGCGGGTAATTTCACCCGGTAACAGTAAACGAAAGTAAAAACATGCAAAAGCTAAAATTTAATGTAGGCGATACCGTCGCATTTTCTCGCGCCGTAGTGGCACGCGTTGGCCACGATAAACACACGGCCGACGCGCGCGGCCGCGTGGTGGCCGTCGACGGTCCGGTGGTGGCCGTTGATTTTGCCGGCACCTGGTCGCCGCACGAAAACGGCGGCACCGTGCGGCACGTGCCGGCCGGTAATTTGACAAAAATTATGACTAACGGGGTTGTATATGACTATTAAAATTATGCGAGCAAAATACGCCGGCCGCTGCAGCCGGACCGGCGCGCCGATACGGCCAGGCGACGAGATAGCATACGACACGGCCACACGGACCGCGTATATAACTTGCGAGGACGACGCGCAAGAGATAAACACGATCACGCTCAACGACCAGGGCCGCTACCGCACGTTTACCCGTAACGCGCGCGGCCGTTGTATCGACGCGCCGTGTTGCGGCTGCTGCACGATATGATTGATAAACCGGAAACCCTACGCGAAGCGCTTGAAGCGCTTATTTTCTACGCCGACCAGGCGGCGCCGGACCTGCCCGACACGGCCCGCATTGAAGGCCTAGCGTATGCACTCGACCGGGCGCGCGAAGCGCTGGCCAGGGAGCAGGCGCCATGACCTACTACACCACCAAGGCCGCCGCGCAGGCGCTGGCCGACTCACTGGCCGCGCAGGATGCCGACGCCTGGCGCTATGAAGTACAAGCTGGCCCGCGCGGCTTTTATGTGGCCGTTTTTGATTTTGACAACTTTTTTTTAGGAAACTTATGAATATTAAACACTTGACATTAGTAGTTTATTTGGCCGCGCTGGCCGTGCTAGCGCTTGATTTATTTATCTGGAGAATCTAAACATGCAAACGATAACAATAGGGAAAACACGATACACGACTAATCGCACGGATATATTCGCGCACCACGCAAAATGCACCGGTAAACATAAGCGCGTTAAGTCTAAGGGACCGGAGCGCCGGTTTTACCCGGTATTTGTGGCCGACATGAGCACGGCCGATTATGTCGGCGCTTATGAGCACTTGAACCATGTAAAACATTTATTACCCTGGGACTGGGACCAGCTACGCGCGCTGCCGTGCCTGCCGCCGGTCGGTGAAGACAGCTACAGCGAGGCGGCCGACAATGAATAATATACCCAAAATTTTGCAGGATGCGCTTAAACCATTCGCGCCACCGCCGGCGCCTAAACCCTCGCCGACTGAATTAGTAATTCGCGCCTTGGTGCTAGGACTAACGGCGCCGAATGCGAAAGCCGCGCAGCAATGCGCGGACATGGCCGAAGAATTCGCGCAGGGTTTAACCGACGACCAGGTGGAGCAGTGCAAAGCCGCAGCAATGAAGGGGGCCGGCTTATGACGTTGACCGACTACTGTGCGATACCACGCACCATGCACGAATGCGAAACTGAGGGCTATACGCGCGACCAGGTATATGCTGCAGTTAAGCGCGGCCAGCTTGTAAACCAAAACCGGCACGACGCCTGGGGCCGGATACGGCGCGGCGCTGGCCTGTTTACTGTGGCCGAAAAGCTGCCGGAATATGACGCGGCCGCGCTAGTCAACGCATGGGGGCAGGCATGTGGTACGCGATAGCAGCTTATGTCCTGCAGTTGATTCTAGGCAGGCGTAAAAAGTAAGAGGCCCCGAAAGGGGCCTTTTTTTATGTTGTCTCGACCATGCGGCGAAGGTCTGATTTTGACATGCCGGCCATGTCAGGCGCGCAAAACACATGCTTGCGGTTGTCATACTCGCGCGACTTAATGCGGCCCATATCGGTCCAGCCGGCCTCCTTTAGCGCGTGCAATAACGCGCCTTGGACTATCTTGGCGCCGGTTGGCGCCTGGCCTTGCAGCCGGTCGCATAGGCCATGGAAGGGCGCGCCGACCACGCCGCGCGAGAATTCACCGGAGCGCCTGCGAATAAGATCGACTAAAAAAGCCTCTGACGTGCTCATGCCGTGCTCGATCATTATGGCCTTGGCCTCAGTCATTGGCGGCGGCGCCGATGGATTCCAAGCGCTTACGTCGCGTTTATGTAAGTACTCAGCCACTGCAGCAAAGCCGCCGCGCCTTTGGTACCAGTTCCACAAAGCCGTTGCCTGCGCTTCGTTTAGCTTTGACGCCTCCGCCCACAATACAAACCACCGGCGATCTTCGCTTGGCAGTGAGATTGCCACGCGTTCGTTTGAGAACGCGACAACAAAAACGCGGTTGAGTGCGTAGTAAGGGTGAAGGCCCTTGCGGTTGATTGTCAGTAATTCAGGCGGCGCGGCGATGATTGGCTTTAGGGTATTCTCAAGCGCGCGCCGGTCCTTAGCTTCAGCTTGGCGTAACTCGGCTATTTCCATAACTTCGCATTCAAGCGCGTAACCCCACTGCGAGTTTAGGTCTTCGTTTTTGACTAGCGAGCAATTATGCTTAGCCTCGCCTCCGATGGCCCAAAAGAACGGGGCGAATAATGTGTCTTTGCCGGAGCCATGATTGCCACCCATTAAGATCGCGTGGTTTATTTTGTGCGTTGGGAATTGGACTTTATGCGCGAGCGCGTTAAGTAAGTGCTCACGCTCGAATGCTTCAGGCACCATGCGCTCGATATGCCGCAGCCATGGGGTGACGTCGCCTGGCACGGGTTTAGGTCTAGCGTCACGCCAGCGGTTGCCGTAGGTTTGCCCGTCGCGCACGACTAACACCGATGACCCTGCGGCGTAGGTGATGCCAACTAGCGCCTTGGCGCCTTTGGTTTGCCGGTTCTCATCAAAGGAGTAAGACGCCTCTATCTTGCGGCCGTTGTGGACCGACTTGCAGCCGATATGCCTAAACAATGCGTTGAAGGTGCCACGCGCGAGTTCGCGCCGGTCTTGCATATCAAAATACGCGTCGTCTTCCTGAATGTATGCAAACCGGTCCCACCATTCAGACTTTTCTACCCGGCCTAGTTCCTTGCGTTCAGTTTCAGCCACGATCGCGGCAGCGTCGTCTTTGAACATGTCGGTTGGCGTGAGTTTAGATAACGCCTGATCCATAGCTTGGGTTAAGAGTTCCTCGCGCAGCCCTGGCGTATGTTTAGGGCCGCCGTTGTCAGCCACCCATTCTAAGAACGTGTGGGAATTTAATTCTTGGCAGTGGCCGTGGTAGCAGCAATATGCACGGGTTGCCGGCATGTAGCGACCTTCAGGGTTGCCGTCGCTGTGTTGCGCGCTGTTAGGACAAATGACGCCAGCCCAACCTATCCCATTAGGTTTTGACAATAGCAAACTGTTATCCGATAGCCAACGTAAAACGTCGTCGTTGCCATCGTCGGCCATCTTAATCGGGCGTAAAGTGTCCCCTTGCTCCGGTTTAGGGATAACACCTAGAGTATCGCAGATTTGTTGTAGTGTGTATTCGCGCTCTGGATTGAATTCAGCCAACCGGCTAACGAAGCCGCCTGCCGTAGGTTTCAGGTTTACAGAGCCGGGCAGTCGAAAGTTACGGACCGGATTACGCGCGCCTGGGTCGGTGTAGCCGGCCTCTGCGATTGCGTCGACCGCAGCAACAAACGCGGCCTTGGATGGTTGCTCACTGAATGCGTAGCCCCACTGAAAATTACCAGGCGACGATTCGATCTTCCACGTTGGCGCTAATGGCGGCTCCTTGGACTTGGTCCCAATGTCGTCCAACATCAGGCAAAGCACAAACTCAATATTGTCCTTGGACGCACTGACTTTGCCGTCTTTGAATCGGTCAACGATAAAGCTGCCGGTGTTCACGTACCACGCCTGACCTTCTTTGGGTTTTTGCTTGGTCGGCAGATACGACGGCCACGTTGCGACAATAGCGCCGTCAGCGTGCAACTGCACTTCGCCGTTTCTCAACTGTGGTTTTTGTCGTACTATTAAAGGTGTTTCGCCCTCTGGGGCTAAGTTGCAGATATAATCTAAAAACTCCACGTCATCTCCTTGTTGACAGAAAAGCCGCCCGGCCAGGCGGCTTTTTACTTTCCGTATCTTGTCATAACCGACACACCGGCGGCAAGGGGCAAACCCTTGGCCCATGCAGGCGGCGTACACATTACCTTCTCTAGCCTCGCGGCAGCTTCTACTGGATCAGTACTTTCTAGCACGATTTCGTCGTGGACATGTAGCACTACATCATCCAATTGGCGCAGGGCGTGACGCAACAAATCATTGGCTACGGCCTGGGTGATATTCTCGCACGCTAATCCTTTCCAAAGTCTTGCACGCGGCCATTCTTTTGCGTCTGCTGCCGGTTTCCATGCCGCCTTGGCATAGCTTATCCCGTCTTGTTCTAGTCTTGCGTACGGGTAGCAAAGCACACGGCCGGAGGGCAACATGTACCAAAGGTGCTGGCCGTCAAACATGTACGTTACGCGGCCGACGGGGAACTCATGGCCTTTGTTTCGCATGGCGCGCGTGTAGGATTCCTCTAGCTTTTGCCAGTAAGGCACCGACCAAGCATTGGCCCTGCGCCATGCGTCCACCATGCGCTTGGCGTCGGACTCAGGCAGATGCACGCCGTAGACACGGCCCATGGCTGCGAAGGCGCCAATGCCGCCTGCAAAGCCGCAGGCCAACTCTTGCACCTTGCCGATTTGACGTTGACGATCGTCTACCGCATCGACTGCCACGCCAAACGTCGCGGCCGCGTTGACCTTGTAAACGTCCTCGCCTTTGGCAAAGATTTCTAGCTTGCATTCGCCGGCAAAGCAGTTAGACAGCCACGGGTTTACCCTTGCTTCGATTGCTGACCAGTCGGCCACAACCAATTGCTTGCCTGCTGCAGGGATGAGCGCTGGTCTAAGCATTCCTTTAAGTACGTCGGTAACTCGTTTGCCGTACTTGGGGATGATTGTGTGGCCTCTGACCATAGCATTACGGACTGCGTCGGGCTCGGCAGCGCACTTACGGGTGAAGTTGTGGACCTGGGCGCCGTATGAACTAGCGCGGCCTGTCGCTGATCCTCCAGAGAAGACAAACGCGCCTCTAACTCTTTGATCTTCGACGTCTGCAAGGTCTGCAAGGCGGCTGAACTTAGCAACCGACGACGCCCATAGGTCATCGGCGCACTGTATAACCTCGGCAACAGCGGGCGGTATCTCATCTGGATTCTCCATAGCGAGCAAGTTAGCCCGCACTGTTTTGTCAATTGAATATTTCTTCTCGCCGTCTTTGTGCGACTCCATCAGCTTTAACGCCTGCGGGCCTACACGATCAATCACCCACTGGCGCATCTTAGGTGAGCGCACGCTAGTGATTGCGCCTTCGGTTACTTCGTCGACGATTTGCTCGATCTCGATCATTTCATCGCTTGCGAATTTAACCGCAGCTTGACACAGTGGCACGTCCACCATGACGCCGCGATCGTTAATGCGTTCGTTGACGTGGTAGTCGGCCAATTCTTCTTCGCTCAATGGCCGCATACCTAGACTGACCGCACGCATGGCGCGCACGTCTTGCTCACAATAGGAGATCATCTCAGCCATAAGCGTAGCGTCTTGTCTGAATAAACCATTGGCCTGCGGGATAGACAGCAAGCGGATCAACTGCGCGCCGCGATGGTCTTTCTTCATAGACGCGCCAGCAAAGCGGCCAACGTCTTCTAGCGAGCCAGGCGCGCAATTGGCGCGGGCCTGCGTTGCTGTGCAGTAGAACTGCTCCAGCTTGAAATTGATCCCTAACACATACCAAAAGATCAAGCGCTCAAACGCCGCGTTGTGAGCGTAGATCAAACCGGTGTGCTGGGCTACTGCAGCGGGAAATGGTTGGTCTGGCAACCAGGTTTGCACTTCTCCGTCGTTAAAAGCGTACGACATCATTAAGACGTCAGTCGAACTATCTTGTGCGTAGTTGTAAACGCCTGCGGCTTTTAGGTCGCAGGCGCTACGGGTTTCAAAGTCAACCCAAAGAGTCATCAGGCAGACCGACGACGACGCTTAGGTTGCTCCGCTTCTGCTTCGACTTTTACGTCGGTGGCATCTGCGTCCATAGAAATCCATTCGACAATCTCAAACACAGGCGTGTAGATTTTGCCGTAGGACTTATGCGCGTAATGGTCTTTCTTCAAACGCACGACGGCCACTGGTTTGGTCTGGTCTTTGTCGACCTGATCAGCCAATGCCACTGCGAGCGTTTGCACTGAGCGCTTACCGCCTACCGAAGTAGTGGTGTAGCGCGCTTCCATTCCTTTGTCGTCGCCAGATATGCATTTCAAAGACATGCCAACTTGTGACTCCCAACCCTTCTTGGCTTGAGGTGGGGCCTCATCCAATACAGGTAACGGCTGGCTTACGCTGGCCATCTTCTCACCAAGCACTTCGCCGTCACCCCAGGCGATAAAGCCATGGACAAAAGAAAAGGGATTGATGGCCCACAGAGAGTCGTCTTCGACTTCGGTTTGATCCGCACCGAATACCCAATGACCGGTCTTGTCCATCTTTAAGATGACAACGCCGGCTGCGCCTACTTCGGATTGGATTGTTCGCAACGACGTTGCCAACGAACTGACTGCGGGGAGGTTTGCTTTAGAGAAGGTTACTAAACTCATTTGATTTTCCTTAGTTGATTTTAGAAAGGGCTGCAGTTAACTGCTTCCCGATTTGCAACACTGCTGACCGGGGATCACTCTCCGGGGCAAGCGTTGTGCCTGAAGACACTGCCACGACAAGATCGTCAGGCAATGCCAACTTGCGCTTTTTGAGTTCCTTCTCAGCCTGTGCAGGCGATAGGACCTCTGGTTCTTTGTAGGCTTCTAAGCCCATTGCGGTCAATGCGTCGGCGGCTTTTTTATCGTCCACCCACTGACGTGTAGCGCGCTTTTGCACCAGTTTATACCCTGGCACAGGTGCGCCGCTATCCAACATTTGATGGGCCAAGGCGCGCAGGTCCTTGATCCAATCTTCTAATATATCAGCATTGGCCAAGTAGCTGCTAATCATGTTTGCGTCTAACGATTTGATCGCTACTTGCAACGCGCGATCAGCGGCGCCGGTCATCTGAGGGCAGATAGGTTTGGCCGTACACCAGCGGCAATGATCGCCTGTGCGGATCATCGCGTTAGGATCTTCTGCTTCTTTAACCGCACGCATCAATTGCGCCTCGAACTCTGCAATGCGTTTCGGTGTAGTCACCCAGCGCTTGATTGCAGGCGGTTGCACGATGATGCATTCGATCTCAGTAGCGCCATCGAACGCCCACTTTGATCCTTCAGTACGCATGGCCGCAGCGGCGTAGAACATCAACTGTGCATTCTCTTCTGCTTCCACAGCAACGCCGTCGCCAAACTTCCAATCTAGAACGATAGCGCGGGTGCCGATACGACCGATAAGGTCAGTGCTACCGAATACGCCAGGCAAGAGATCACCAAAGCCGACGCGAGTCTCAGCTTCAATTTGCATCTCTTTGTTTGGGTCGATCTCATCAAGCGCAGCCAATGCCACCTTGAGTTTGTTGTCGATCAGTTCTTGCGTGAGAACTTGGTCTTCGTATTTAGTACCAAGAAAACTCTCAGGCGTTCTATCGCTCATCACGATTTCAGCAATGACGTTGTGCAACAGCGTGCCTTCGTCTGCGTATTTGTTACTTGGTTGGGGCGGCATCTTTTGCACCAAGGCGACTGAGCCTGGGCAGTTGATCACACGCTTTGCGGTTGAACCGCCAACAATATTACTGTGTTGCATCTTTAGTTTCCTCTTTAGTGAATGTGAATGTTTTACTGTAGCTGTAGCTATCAAACTCTACTGTATTGAACTGATCAGGGAACTTATTTTGCGCCCATTCAAGCAAGATTTTCTCTGCTTCGGCTTGTGTCATCGTTAACTTCATTTGACTCTCCTTTAGTTGATTGAGACTGAACTATAGCACAAAAAATAATAGTGTGTTAAACTTTTTGACATGAAAGAAAAAATAATCGAAAAATATTTAGTGCAACGCGTCAAGGACCTTGGCGGTAGGGCGTACAAATTTACTAGTCCAGCGCACAGAGGCGTGGCCGATAGAGTAGTTTGTTTGCCAAATGGCCAGACTTGGTTTATCGAACTGAAGGCGCCTGATGGGCGTTTGTCAGAACTGCAAAAAATATTTGCGTCAGACATGGCGCTAATGAATCAGAAGTACGCATGTTTATGGAGCAAGGAGCAAATAGATGGTTGGATTATTGAGGCCGTATCAAATTGAGGCGGCTGACTTTCTGTATGAGCGCGATCGCGCCATGATCTTGGCGCCGGTAGGGGCTGGTAAAACTGCCATCACCCTAGCGGCTATGCAAGACATGCTCGCCAATGGCGAGGTCACACGTTTTCTAGTGCTGGCGCCTAAACGCGTCTGCACTGACGTGTGGCCCGTGGAGCAGCCTAAATGGGCGCCACGTCAAAAGATCGCTGTGGCCGTTGGCTCACCGAAAGAGCGTCTAGCAGCGCTGGCGTCTAGCGCGCGCATCGTTGTGACTAACTACGACAACCTGCAATGGCTGGCCGAACAAGAACTTGATTTTGATGCCATTGTGTTTGACGAACTCACGCGGCTAAAAAATCCATCAGGCGCGCGGTTTAAAGCGCTCAACAAAGTCATCGAGCCCATGGTGATCCGCTGGGGCCTTACCGGCAGTTTCACTAGCAACGGCTTAGAGGACGTCTTTGGCCAGTGCAAGATCGTCGATCAGAACCTGCTTGGCCGCGCCAAGGGTGCGTTTATGCAGCAGTACTTTGTGCTGATCAACCGCGAGTACAACGATTGGCAGCCGCGCCCTGGCGCCTTGGCGTTGGTTATGGAACGCATTAAGCCAGCGACATTCGTATTGGAGCCAGGCGAATACAAAGACAAACTGCCGGCCCTGCACACAGTTGAAGTGCGCGGTAACCTAACTAATCGTAAACCCTATGACGACATGAAGACTGAGTTTGTCGCGCAGTTCCCCAATAGTCGCGCTATTGCAATTAACGCTGGCGTCGTGACGGCCAAGCTGCAACAAATGGCGTCGGGTTTTGTATATGCGGATAAACCCGTATGGTTTGACACATCTAAATTTGAGCGGCTTGACGAACTACTGGAGGAAAACCAACATGCCAATACTTTGGTGGCGTACACGTACAAAGAAGAGTTGGCCGAACTTAAACGTAGATACCCCAAAGCCGCCACCCTTGACGACGACCGCGCTATTGAACGATGGAATGCTGGGAGCATCGAACTTCTTTTGGTCCACCCCAAGTCAGCCGGCCATGGACTCAACCTGCAGCACGGCGGCAGTCGAATCGTCTTCTTGTCCCTGCCCTGGTCGCTCGAACTGTATGAACAAACCATCGGGCGTTTGCATCGTAGCGGCCAGCGGCATGACGTGTGGTGCTACGTAATGATTTCTAATAAAACAGTAGATGAGAAGATTTGGGGCGCGTTACACGATAAGCGCGCCTTGTCAGATATCGCAATGGAGGAACTTAAATGACTAGACTAAACCTGTGGAAAGCGCAGCTTAAAGCCGCGCGGTCCATCTTGAAAATACATCAGAAAGACGCTAACGCCGCCAATCGAACATTAGTAAAAACCCTAAACACAATCACTAAACTGGAGATAAAAATTGACACTTACCTGGCGAAAATTAAACGCTGAACTTAGGACCTTAGATGAAGTCAAGGTGCTGGAGATGTTGACCGACGAACGCGAAGTTGGCAAACGTGTGGCCGTCTTGGAGCGTCTGCACCAGCGCTATACAACCTTGCGCGCTGCACGCGAGCGCATCGAGATATTGCAGGAGGCAAGACGCCCATGAAGTGTCCCATTTGTAACGCTTGGTCTATTGTGAAACAGACTAAGAAATCGCCAACCTTTGGCTACACCCGTAGACGGGAATGCGCTAATGAGCATAGGTTTACTACGCAAGAAGTCGTGGTGCCGCCAGAGGATATAAAACAAGAACAGCAAAAGAGACTTGATAGGAGTAAAAATGCCAACATTTGAATTATGGAGCCAAGAGAATCTAGCCAACTTTGCCAAAGAGTCTTACATTAAGATGCAACAGCAGCAGGACTATATTGAGCAATTACAGAATGATTTGAAAGATGCAATCAACGCTTATAGGAGTTTAATCAAATGACACAAGATGAAATCATTGAGATGGCTATCCAAGGTCATGCAAGCACCCGTGATGCTATTCGTTGGGCAATGAACCAAGAGCGTGAGCAGAGTGAGCCTGTGGCATTCAAAATCTACAAGCCGACACCTCCACGACACGCCACCCCTAATGTTCGAGATGCTGAATTGCCTTGGGTGTATGACCAAGACCCATCGTCGGGGAATGTTGCATCAATGTGGGTTACACCTGTTCAAGCATTAAGGAGTAAGACATGACTTGCAAAGTCAAACTAGCAGACGCAATCAGAGCAAGGAAACAAGCATGACACCAGAAGACGAAGAATTTGAGCGTATCGCCAGAGAGATCAGGCGCAATGCCAAAGAAGATGATGATGACATTCAGGAATACAAACGCCCTTGGGTTGGGCTGACAGATGATGAAGTTGAAGACTACTGGGACTGGGAAGATTTTCAGACGGGGGCTGGGCGCTCAACTATATTTGAAATGGTTAGACACATTGACGCTACATTAAAAAGGAAAAACAATGAATGAAGTTTTAATATTTGTATTAGGCGCGCTACTGCCATACTTTTTAAAGTTGGTAGAGGCTTTTGTTGTTTACATGAAACGTGAACTCGATCAGGAGCGCAAAGATGCTTGAAACAATTGCCTGGGCGGTCATGCTGCTTGTCATGGGAGGCGTAGTGGTAGTCACAGTCGCCGTCGCCATCTTCATGCTAAGTAGCGAGGACTAAGCGTAAGTTCTAGTGCCTTGCTTGTCGATGATTAAGGCTTGTTGCCTTGGCATAGCTGTTGATAAATTTGGTACAGAAATATGTGTCCAGCGATCAAACTCTCTAATGATCTGATCGTAGCCAATACCAGACGCAATGACAGCTTTCACTACCTCATCAGGCGTCATGCCAGGCACGCGTATGTCGGCTGCACAACCAACGCGGTGCTGGCTTGTATCCTTAGACCCAACTGCGTCATTGACCGCCTTAGATCGAAACGCAGAGTTGACCATGATTGGTTTGCCGCCAAGTACAGTTTTGACTTGTTCTAGAAAACTGGCCAGCCTACGCAAATTGGCAGATTCTGCCTCGTTTGGCGTATTGTCCAAGTCTCTGTGATCTGTGTGCGTTAATTCGTCTAAAGTGAAGTGTTCTGAGAGGTTCATTTCTTTTTCATCTCCGCTAGTTTTTCAACAGTCCTGCCGCCAAAGTATGCGCCCATGATAAGCATACCCCATTGGCCTAACAAGGTAACGTACGCCTCGTTAGCGTTTAAACCAAACGCTGACATCATGGCAAACAAAAAGTAACCTACAAAAATAGCTACAAGACTCATTGGGCGGATGTTCTTAGACAACCAGGAGTCGCTAATCATGTCGGCGTCCCAACGCTTACTAACATTGTTGTCCTCGTTCTTCATAGCGTCTGCCGCTACCTTAGTCATTTCCAACTCTAGTTCTGCTATCTTCTGAGCCGCTGCAGGATCGCCAGCAATAGCTTTGGCTACTGCTTCAACAGAGTCGTTACAACCCAGTCGGCTAGCAATAGCACTAACAGCGGCACCACCCAGAGGGCCAGCAACAGCAGTAGCAAGAGTAGGCGCAAGCCCTTTAAGAATACCGAATAGTTCATTCATTTTGACTCCTTCAATTCTCGTTTCAGTTTACGCAACTCTTTCATTTCTTGCTTGAGTTGCGCTCGCATGTATAGGGTTTCCACGTACGCCATCGAGGTAACCCCAACAATTATGCATACCGCCACTCCTATCAAAATCCACCAGATAAGTTTCGTATTGCCCACATCAACCATCCAAAAATTAAAGAAATGAATGTCACAGCAATAGCGCTACTTACCATCTCGATCCTACGAATTTCCTCTTGTTCCTTTTGCCATCTTGCTTGCCTAGCCCTGCGAATCGTCTCTGACCTAGCCCATTCCTGTTCACGCTCAATCTTGCCATGCATCACCAAGAATCTGCTATACAAATCTTTCAACTCAGGCGGGGCATAGACCATTGCCTCTCTGGTCTGCTCCATCAACTTCTCCATCTGCAACTCAATCAAAGCACGCTCGATTGCTTTCTTTGACGTGTTCTGTTCTGGGTTGTACTTAGTCTTTGATTCCTCTTCAAGTTCTAAATAGTAGTTGTTTATTTGTTGTTGCGTGTCAAAGAGCGTCCCAAGGTTGTCACCCACGCTTTTAATGAGTTCCAGTTCAAGGACTTCGTAGGACTGCTTGGCTGCGGCTTTGGCTTTCGTTTGCGCCACAGGCTTTGCAACGTCGACTTTGTCTGGCTTAGAGATAAAGAGGCCAATGAACCAGTCAAATATTCCTTTGACCGCCTTAATGTCTGACTGCACGCCCTCAATGGTCTTTTTAGCAGACTCAAGCTGAATACGACCTTGGTGTAAAAAGTCGCAGCCCTGCTTGATAGCGCCAAAAGCAGTTTGTGCCAGTAAGAGAAGAGAGAAAGGGTCAATGGGTTACTCCTGCGGCTGGGGTATGCCTTGTACTGCACCACGGGCCGCGCCAGACATAGCGTCGTTGGCCGCATCGGCCACCCAATTAATTCCGTACTTTTTACCTACGGCGATAGCCTCGTCAAGTTTAGTGCGGTCAAACTGATTAATTTTTGGTTGCACAGCATTGAATACTTTAATCGCATCCGCAGGGTTAAGCAGCAATTCTTTGATTCGTTGCTCAGTCATCTTAGACGCTTGATTAGCCCAGAATTTACTAGCCAAAGATGTAATAGCGTAGGTTACGCCCGACACAGGGTTGTAAATTCTTGAAATGATTTGTTCAGGTGGAATACCGGTTAGCATTTCGACCGGCGTCTTAGCGACAGTCTCAGTCCTAAACGGCACGTTAGTTAAGTCTTTGGTTATGCGGTTAGACACTGTTGCAAAGTCAGCGACCTTCTGCGCGTAGGTAGGCCCAAACACGCGGTTAAAAACGGCTGATTTACTGCGGTCGTTTAACAACCCAATTGGATCGCCAGACTTAACGATATCGTCCAACATAAATGACCGGACTGCATTGACGGCGTCCTTATTCTCGCCGTACCCAGACTTAGACATAAATTTGTTGGTGAAATTAACATCACCATACATTTTGGTGACTAAATCTTGCGCGTTGTTAAACCCTTCACCCTTAATGATCTGGTTGCCAGCTACTTCTCTAAATGCGTCATCTAAACGTTTACGTTCTGCCAATAACACTTGCACGTTAGTTACAGACCCACGTAATTCATTCTCTAAACCAGGTATTAAAGACACGCCACCTTGGTTCTTTTTAAGCCATTTATCCGCAAGTTTAGGATTAATTACATCGTCTTTTAATACGGCGCGACTGAAACTATCCATAAAGGCATCGCGCGCTACCCGTACGCCATCTTGGCCAGTAGCGTCGATAAACTGGCTGACGTTGGACTTGTTGCCAATTAATGCAGGCGCAATCTGTTCAACAAACTTCTTGCGGTCGATGTTGTTTAACGTATCCGAATTGAACGGCAAACCTACTTTTTGCAAATAAGAATTATCCGCATTTCGGTACGCCGTGACAAATTCAGGGTCGAGGTTGTCAATGTGGCCACTGACGCGTGTTTTGAGTTCGGTCAATAAACGAATATCAGCAGGGTCCGAGGTCTTACGCAATTGCTTGTTGATCTCGCGTTTCAAAGAATCCAAGTCTTCTACTGTGGCAGCAGAGAACTTAACGCCGCCTTCAATTGCGGGTTTACCCTCGGCCGTTAGGATTGCGCTAGGTTCAACAGTTTCTGGTTTAAATTTTGCCCGTACGCGGTTGTAAATAGACGGGAACGTCTTAAAGATATCAGACGCTTGTGCGCCAGCTACAGAGTTAAAGATGTCATCGACTGCCGTAGAAGGCAATTCGACATTCTTATCTTTGGCGATATTGAACGCTTCAGTGTAAAGCGGCCGCACTTCTTTATAGGCAGCGTCTTCTTTTTTAGCCAACAAGTTATCGATTCGGTTGCCCAACATAGTTGGGTCCATAGATTTGTCGCTATATACGTCAGCAATTTGCTCATCAATTGTGCGAAGACGACGCGCTTGTGGGGCAGCCAAATCAGTAGGCTTAATACTCACTTGTACTTTAGATGGATCACCAAACAATTTGATCTGGTTGGCCACCATGGCCTGCTTGGCTTTTTCAAACTGATCGCTGTATTGAGCGCGGAATACTGGGTCTTTAGACGACAGGCTTTGGATGAAGTTGTTGATAACTGGGTTATCGGCCAACAACGAACTAAGTGGCATTTGCACGGGCGTGCCGCCTGGCGCCTTTAGATAGACGCTTTCCTGCGCTTTGGCCGCCTCAGTAAGCACTTTCATAAAGTTAGGGTCGGCCGCACCGGCAGCTATAAAGATGTTGCTAATTCGGTTGTCAACGTCTTTGAGCAATTCATCTTCAGGGTTAGTGCCACGGATTTTGTTCCACTGACTTGTTGCCAGACTAATGCCTTTCCCAGTTAATTCGCCAGTTTTTATTGCAGCGCCAGTGGTATAGGCGCCGCCAATACCGCCAAACAGACTACCAAGAAATCGCCCAGTACCTGGCGCGCCTACCTTTTCGCCTGCATATTCGCCGGCTTGACCGCCAGCTTCCGCAGAGCCGCCAACAATAGCTTGCTCAGTTGGGCGCAGTAATGTTTGGGCAACAGGGCCTAGACGTTTAATTACAGACAGCGCAGGAAATACATAAGATTCAGGCGAAGTAACTGCTTCAGCGCCTTGGGATATCATCTTTTCAGGGCCAGTCTGAGGTTGTACACCAGTAGACCCCATAAGCCGCATAAGGCCGCCATAAACTGGTTCACGACCTTGTTGGAATGTCTCTACCAAACCGCCAGTGGGCGCAGGTATAGGCGTGCCTGCAGCGCGCATACCCATAGTGAATGGGTTTATGCCGGCCCTATCTATGACATTAGCCAGCCCAGACACCGCGCCTACAGTACCTGCAAAACCTTTACGCGCGCCTTCAGCTATAAGGGCGCCCATAGATGGTGAAGGCGCAGGTGTGGGTGCAGCAGGCGCTGCCGTAGCCTGCTCACTTTCGAAACGAAGGCGAAACTCAAACTCTTCTTGTTCGGTCATGGCTTTTGTCCTATCCGTGAGTTTTTATATTCTTGATAGCGCTTTTCTTTTTCCGCATCTGTGAATGGACCGCCGGCAGTTGGCGCGGCACCAGGCGTTTTGAATTCAGGGAAGTCTAACGCTTCGTTGATTATTTGAGGCGTGTAGCCAGGTTGTCTACTTGCTATCTTAGCCTGACGATCAATTTCATCAGTGGCCTTCTTGGCCGCAACAGTACGAATAGCTTGCAAGGTCTTTCGCATTTTTTCTTGCGTATCCAATGTTGGCGTGCCACTAAACAGTTTAGATATCGTATCGGCCGTTCCGCCAAGCAATGACGGATCGGCGCCAGCCGCTATCAATTCTTTTTGACTTAGGTCGCCAGTTCCGGATATTGCTCTAGCAAAGCCCGTTTGCGCTGCCCTAAACGAGGAAAAGTTGTTAGTAGATATTGAGTCATTGATGTTTTGCAACGCCTGATCTGCCGCATATACAGTTTTAGATTGCGGATCAACAGTGCCTTGGACAGTTGCCCTAAATTTAGGGATATCAACAAATTCCTTTTGACCAGGCAAGACGTTAGTAATCGCAGTTCCTCGACCGCCTTCTAATCCTTTGATGTAGCGATCAACTTCAGCTATCTGTGCTGGAGGCGCGCCTTCTTTAATTAGCGCTTTGCGGTAGTCTTGCGCTTTCTGGATATCGAGAGGCGCTGCCTCTTTAGTGCGGGTTAACGCCGCTAACTTATCTTTATAAATTTGAAGTGCGGCAGCATTTTCTGGCGTTTGTTCCATGCCTTGTAATTGGCGAATAGCCGCTAAATAGCTTGCTTCCGTTTCGGCTTTTAGTACATCTTGGCCTACGCTTAATGCACGGCCTTCACGCGAATATCTTGTTGCTTGGGCAATTTTAAGTGCCGCTTCTCTAGCCGCGTTGGCCAATCTGTTTGCCCCTTCAGGATCGAATTGTGCTAATCTTTGCGCGCCGGCCATGAGCGAATCAGGATTAGTAGGGTCTACCGCTTGCATTACTGCATTTCGTGCGCTGATTAACTTCAACTGTGGGTCTTCAGCACCCAAAGCACCACCAATGCCACGCCCTAGTTGTGCGCTACCAGCATAAAGCATTGAACGACCAAAGGCATCAGGAGCCATTTGCCCTAGTTTTGCGCCTTCTGCTAAACCCTGTTGAGCCATTTGTTGTTGGTACATCTCAGGAGTAATACCAAACAATCCACCTACGATATCTGTTGCCATGATTATTCCTTACTTTAAGAAGACCAAAAGTCTGCTGGGCCTTGATTTGATGTAACACCCGTTGATGGAGCATTAGAAGTCAACCAACTAGCCAATCCTTGACCCAACAATGACGTTGGGCTTCCCAATCCACCCAAGATGTATGCGCCTGGACTTGTTGTGGCTTGTGGTGATGTTCCATAACCCGCCGCCAAACTAGCACCAGTAAGTCCTAAACGACCTGCATTAGCCCCTGCACCAGAGATAGAAGTTCCCAAACCAGTTCCCAAAGTAAATGGTTGTTGTGCCATGCTCTCTAAGTTACCAGCCTGACCAAATAGTCCCGCACCATAAGTTACTTGTTGCTGACCAGCCGCTTGAGCCTGTGCCGCCAACTGTGCATCTTGTTGTGCCAATGCGTTGTAGTACGCCTCTAACTCAGGATTAGCACCCATCAAGCCTTGTGCGCCACTTGGACGCAAACCAGTAGAACCTACTGACAAACCACCACGACCTGTTTGGAAGTTTTGGTTTCTAATGCCAGCCAACTGTCTTTGGCGACTTGGATCGAGCAAGTCATATTGCTTGTTCATGTACTGTTGGGCAACTTCTTCAGGAGTCTGCGCCAAATAACTAGCACCCAATCCCAAGAGTTTATTTTGGGCAGAAACAATTTCAGGTGCGGCGGTGTATCCTGCGCTTACCAGTTGACCAGTAGCAGGATCAATATTGAAGTTTGATGAGCCAAAGCGTGTAGTAACACCTACTGGACGGAACTGTGAACCAGTAGTTGCTGAACCTGTTGCCGCCAACAATTCTTGTTGCGCCCTGAGTGCCGCATCCCTAGACGCTTGGGTTTGCATTAAACCACCAGCAGTTTGCAAACCACCTTGCAATAGGTTGGAGTTCATG
>Ga0209088_10000630_pt1 | contig 24497 bp, 23 predicted proteins | sample S_140625_EF_Meta_FD_187324 | JGI IMG/M metagenome (GOLD analysis project Ga0209088, IMG submission 187324) | Freshwater microbial communities from Lake Simoncouche, Canada to study carbon cycling - S_140625_EF_MetaG (SPAdes) (version 2) | ecosystem: Environmental > Aquatic > Freshwater > Lake ... | reverse complement strand
AGAGCTTTGAGCTTGTCGATGATCCATCCACCTTCACCGTTTTGTGCGGCAAATGCCCAGTGAGCTACAGGGATATAGACGAGTGTGATCCAGACTGCGACAAAGAGAACCCATGATCCATACTTGGCGCGATCTGCAATTGCACCAGAAAGAAGTGCCACAGTGATGATGGCAAAGGTGAGTTGAAACATGGCAAAGGCAAGAACAGGAATTTGATGTCCTTCAGCGCCCGTTACTTGATCGAGTGTGGATGCAAGGCCTATGTGATCCAGGCTTCCAATAAGACCGCCGTTTGATTTACCGAAGGCGAGTGAATATCCGTAGAGGACCCAGATGATTGTTGTGATGCCCATTGCTGCAAATGACATCATCATCATATTCAGCGCTGACTTCACGCGGACCATGCCGCCATAAAATATTGCAAGCCCTGGTGTCATAAAGAGAACAAGGGCCGCACTTGCTAATACCCAGGCGGTGTCACCGCTATTGATTGCCTGCATTCTTAATGAGTCTCCTTATAGCGAGCATAGGATGCATTGATTTCAACTTCTGCGGCATCATGGCCAACCCAATCTCCGCCGTGAACTTCCTTACCTGGCTCTAGTGTCTTATAGACCTCAAAGAAGTGCTTGATTTCATCGAGCTCATAGGATGGAACATCAGAGAGATCTTTTAAGTTGTTCTTACGGATATCTCCTGCTGCAACACAGAGGAGCTTGTCATCTCCACCCTTTTCATCTGTCATGCGAAACATTCCGATGACGCGGCATGAAACAACGCATCCAGGAAATGTGGGTTCATCGAGCATGATGAGAGCATCCAGTGGATCGCCATCATTAGAGAGTGTGTTCTTCACAAAGCCGTAGTCATGGGGAAAGCGCGTTGCTGTAAAGAGCATGCGGTCTAGGCGAATCTCGCCCGTCTCATGATGGATCTCGTATTTATTACGTGAGCCTGCAGGGATTTCAACAACAACGTCGAAGATCATCTGGAAACCGACTCTCTATAGGTAATAGGTATCTGGGTCATGGAGAAAGTACTTGGGGTGAACGACGGGGCTCGAACCCGCGACATCTCGGACCACAACCGAGTGCTCTACCAGCTGAGCTACGCCCACCATGTGCTGTGCAGGGGTTACTTTACCCGTTCGACTCTGTAGTGGTCGAATTGTTATCGCTATTGATGAAGAGAGCCGCTCGGTAGTAGGCCAATTCAGCGATGGAGTCGCGGATATCGCCGAGTGCGCGGTGATTGCCAGTCTTGGCAGGGGCTGCAAAGTAGGTCTTGGGATACCAGCGACGGGCCAGCTCTTTAATCGATGAGACATCGATGGTGCGGTAGTGAAGGTAGCCGTTGAGTGCGCTCATATCGCGAGCGATGAAGTTGCGATCGACCGATACTGAATTACCAGCCAGTGGTGACTTACCTGGTTCAGTTCCTGCAGATTGCAGATAGGTAAGTATCTGCTCTTCGGCGCTCGCCATGGAAATTCCCTTGGGGATCTCAGTGATCAGACCTGAGGCTGTGTGCATTTCGCGGACAAAGTCATTCATCGAGGCAAGTTGGCCATCGGTGGCATGGATTACGACATCAACGCCTTCCCCGATCACGTTCAGTTCTGAGTCGGTCACAAGGACGGCAATCTCCACCAGGGCATCGGTTGCAAGGTTTAAGCCCGTCATCTCGCAATCGATCCAGATGAGGTGGGGGAGTTCGGTAGCCATGGGGTGCACGATAGGGGGTTTGAGCGCAAGGGTGATAATTCAGCAGTCGTTCACCTTGCGTTCATGCAATCTGCTTTTCTTATACGCGCATTGGTTGAAGGATGCCCACATGTCAATCGACGCCCCAGTGAAGGTGACCCCCGAGGCTCGCAAAATCACGACCAAGCCACGCGTATCGGATCAAATATTCCGCGGCATCGTCACTGCATTTAGCTTCTCTGCACTCCTGATTCTCTCTCTCATTGCAATCTTTCTTCTCCTTAAAGGTTTTACAACTTTTAAGGAGCAAGGACTTGGATTTATTACTCACTTCGAATGGTCTGTCACACAAGATGAAGCGGGTAAAGAGGTAGCTGTCTTTGGTTTGCAAGCAATGCTCATTGGAACTGTTGTCATCTCCTTTGTGGCCCTTGCAATCGCTGTTCCACTGTCAGTTCTCACAGCGCTCTTCCTCACCTTCTACGCGCCAGAGCGTGTGAAGAAGGTACTTGTGACCATCGTTGACTTAATGGCTGCCTTCCCATCAATCCTTTATGGCTTGTGGGGATTCTTTGTCTTGATGCCGATGGCTGAATATTGGGCGAAGTTGATTCAAAAGTGGCTCGGATGGATTTATATCTTTGATGTTCCACAAGGTGTCTATTCACGCTCACCATTTATTGCAGGCATTGTTCTCTCAGTAATGATTATTCCCATCATCACATCTGTCTCACGTGAAGTATTTTCACAAACCCCACTGGATCGTATCCAGGCTGCATATGCACTAGGTGCTACAAAGTGGGGAATGATCCGTGCTGTCGTGCTTCCCTTCGGTGCGGGTGGTGTTGTCGGTGGTTCGATGTTGGGCCTTGGCCGTGCTTTCGGTGAAACAGTTGCGGTGTATTCAGTACTCAATATTGTCTTTCGTACCAACTTCCAAATTCTCTTCACGCAAGGCGGAAACGTCGCTTCGATGATTATTCAGAAGTGGGGAGAAGCGGGCAAGACTGAAATCAGTGCGCTCATGGCAGCAGGACTCGTCCTCTTTATTCTCACGCTGATTGTGAACTTCTTCGCAAACTTTGTAGTCACACGCGCTGTGAAGTCAGGTCGCTAATATGTCAACTATTTCGCAGAAGCCATCTGTAGCACCAACTCGCCCATGGGCTGCAACTCCGCGTGATCGAGCAATGACTGCTCTCTCCGTTGCACTCTCAATCCTTGCAACCTTAACCATCGTCGCCGTAACACCGATGAAGGGCAAGCTTGCCTACTTCTTCCTCTTCTTCATCACGTGGTTCATCATTGATTCACTCTTTGTAGTGAGCAAATCTGGCTCAAAAGGAGTTAAGGATTCATTGGCAGCGAAGGTAACTCTCTTTGGTGGAGTCATAGTCTCTATGGCCGTCTTCTCCATTCTCTGGGCGACCATCTCAAATGGCGTTAAGGGAATCAACCTTGCATTTGTTACTCAAAATATGCGCGAGGCATCACTCTTTGATCCCATCGGTAAGGGTGGAATTCTCCACGCAATTCTTGGAACTGTGATCTTGATTGTTATTGCAATCATATTCTCTGTTCCAATGGGAATCCTCACCGCGCTTTACCTCACCGAAATTAAGGGAAGAGCAGCAGGAATCATTCAATTCTTGGTGCAGGCGATGTCAGGTGTTCCATCTGTTGTTGCAGGCCTCTTTATCTATGCAGCAATCATTCTCAATACGCCTCTTCGTTCCTCTACATTCCTTGGTGGCTTAGCGCTGACCATTCTTATGGTTCCAACTGTTACTCGTACAGCACAAGAAGTATTGAACTTGGTTCCTAGCGATCTTCGTGAAGCTGGCCTTGCGATGGGTGCAACCCAATGGAAGACAGTTGCCCTGGTCGTTGTCCCTGCAGCTCGCAGTGGTCTAATCACAGCAACAATTCTTGGTGTGGCACGTATTGCGGGAGAGACAGCGCCACTGCTCTTCACGGTGGGTGTCTTTGACTCTTACAATTTCAACCCATTCAAGGGCGATAGCGGGACTATCCCAACCGTTGTGTGGGCTGGATTGATGGGTGGAACACCTGAGTCGATTCAGCGAGCGTGGTCAGCGATTCTCGTTCTACTCATCGTCGTTCTCATCATGTTTGTTGCGGCCCGTGCCTTCGGATCGAAACAACCAAAGAGATAGTCAAGAAATTAATGGACAAGTCGAGCCAAATAACTCAGAATGGAACTCTCATGAGCGAAAACCAGAACACCACACCTTCATCGCTATCAGATGTCGCTGCAAAGCGCGCTGAGGCAAAGGTTGCTGGCACATCACCTCTCGGTACCGGTCTTGAGGCTCGCGGAGTCCACGCCTGGTTCGATAAGCACCATGCTCTCGAAGATGTCTCACTCGACTTCTCAGCAGGTACTGTCACAGCTCTGATTGGTCCATCAGGATGCGGTAAGTCAACATTTATTCGCACACTCAACCGTATGCATGAATTTATTCCTCGCACATCAATGGCCGGTCAGGTTCTCCTTGATGGAAAAGATATCTATGAGCCAGGAATCGACGTTACAAAGATCCGTCTTCAAATCGGTATGGTCTTTCAGAAGCCAAACCCATTCCCATCGATGACTATTGGTGAGAACGTATTGTCAGGAATCAAACTTGCACAGCTTAAAGTTGATAACCATGAAGACCTCTTGGAGGAGTGCCTTACTCGCGCAGGTCTCTGGACTGAAGTTAAAGACCGCCTTAGCGCACACGCAGGAGGCCTCTCAGGTGGTCAGCAGCAGCGCCTCTGCATCGCTCGCGCACTCGCTGTGAAGCCAAAGGTCTTGCTGATGGATGAGCCATGTTCAGCGCTGGATCCAGGATCAACTCTTCGTATCGAAGAGACAATCTCACAGCTGTCAAAGTCGATGACTATCGTCATCGTTACCCACAATATGCAGCAGGCAGCTCGCGTCTCTGATTACACAGCTTTCTTCCTCTCTGATGGCGGCCCAGGACAGATGATTGAAGTGGGGCCAACCAATGAGATCTTCTCTCGCCCACGCGATGAGCGCACTGAAAATTACGTCACAGGACGCTTCGGTTAAGAGCGCTTCAAGCCTTCACGCATCGTTAACCGACTGTTAACCATCTGCTTGCTCTCCGTTTGGCTCCTTCGTAAAGAGTCTGCCCTAACCAAAGGGTTATTCATCTACGAAAGGCAGAACATGCGTATCTCCAAGATTTCAAAGGTAGCGATTCTAGCTACTGCAGCAGTGGTTGCTATTGCACCATCAGCTGTTGCTTATGACCTCACATCAGCAGGTGCTACTTCTGTTTCAACATTCCTCGAGAAGTGCAAGACAAATTACCAAGCAGATACCAAGGACACACTTTCACATGCAGGTGGCGGTTCAGGTACAGGTAAGACAGCGATCAACGCTGGTACAAAAGATATGGCTTTCTCTGACTCAGCGAACACAACAGCACCAGCTGGCGTTTTCCATATCCCAGCAGCTGTATGGCCAATCGGTATCGCATACAACTTGAACAACTCTGCTAATAAGCCAGTTCAGCTTTCAGTTGACACTCTTGCAAAGATCTTCACAGGTAAGATTTCACGTTGGAATGATCCAGCAATCGTTGCTGATACACAGCGCGCTCGCGTAATTCCAATTTACGAAGTGAAGAACGGTAAGACAGTTCTTGATGCAAAGGGCTCACCAGTAGTGAAGTCATACCGCACACTAACAATTCCAATGACAATGCCAGATAAGCCAATCACTGTTGTATACCGTGGTTCAACATCAGGTACAACAAATAACTTCACATCAGCTCTTGCTGGTGTAGCGCCAACAGTGTGGACAAAGGCCGGAAACGACTCATTCGTATCATCTAACCCAACAGATGTAACAAAGTTCCCAGCACAGTTCCAGGCTGCATCAGGTTCAGACGGTGTTGCAGCTCTTGCAGCTCGTACTAAGTACTCAATCGCATACATCGAAACAGGCTTTATTTCAGCTAACCCACTGCTCAAGGCTGCAGTTGTTATCAACAACGCTGGAAAGACTGTTTCACCAGATGTATCAGGAGCACAGGCAATGTTCGCAGTATCAACACTCGATGCAGCAACAGGTCTTATCTCATGGAACTACAAGACAACTGATGCAGCTGCTTACCCATTCACAGCGGGTACATACGCAATGGTTAAGTCAAACTACGGTAAGGCAGATCTTGCTTCAGCAGTAAAGCGCCAGGTTGAATACATGGCATTTGATTGCTCAACAAAGGTCACAACAGAAGGAATGATTCCAATCACTAAGACTTCTGGTCTTGGTAAGGCAATCCTTTCTCTCACAGCAAAGATTGCATAACGCATCTAGCTACTTTCTCTAAGGTAAAAGAACCCCGGGCCAGAAATGGTCTGGGGTTCTTTGCTTTCCATTGGAAGTGTTGTGAGACGCTGTGTGTGCCCGGCTGGAATCGAACCAGCGACCTACCGCTTAGAAGGCGGTTGCTCTATCCGACTGAGCTACGGGCACGTGTGAGCAATCTCTGCGATTGCGGAGTAAGTCTACCGAAGCATTGACGGGTAGAGTCTCGCCTTATGGCTGAGTTCATTTACACGATGAAGAAGGCGCGTAAAGCGCATGGCGAGAAGGTAATTCTCGATGATGTGACGTTGATGTTCTTACCTGGCGCAAAGATCGGTGTTGTCGGTCCCAACGGTGCTGGTAAATCAACAGTCCTTCAAATCATGGCAGGACTTCAGCAACCATCTAATGGTGAGGCATATCTTTCCCCTGGTTACACAGTGGGAATTCTCTTGCAGGAGCCACACCTCAATGAAGAGAAGACTGTTCTTGAAAATGTGCAAGAGGGCGTTGCTGAGACCATGGAGATGGTTCGCCGCTTCAATGAAATATCGGAAGAGATGGCTAACCCTGATGCTGACTATGACAAGTTGTTGGCTGAGATGGGTGAGCTACAAGAACAACTCGATCACCGCAATGCGTGGGAGTTAGATTCACAACTTGAGCAAGCGATGGATGCACTTCGCTGCCCACCAGGCGATGCTGATGTGAAGGTTCTCTCAGGTGGTGAAAAGCGCCGCGTTGCACTCTGCAAGTTACTTCTTGAAGCACCAGATCTTCTGCTCCTTGATGAACCAACAAACCACTTGGATGCTGAATCTGTTCTCTGGCTTGAGCAACATTTGAGTAAGTACCCAGGCACCGTTGTTGCCATCACGCACGATAGATACTTCCTCGACAACGTCGCGCAGTGGATTCTTGAACTCGACCGCGGTCGTGCTTATCCCTATGAAGGTAATTACTCCACCTATCTTGAGACAAAGTCAGCACGTCTTAAAGTTGAAGGTCAGAAAGATGCCAAGCGCGCCAAGCGTCTGACGGAGGAACTTGATTGGGTTCGTCAGAATGCAAAGGGACGACAGACAAAGTCCAAGGCTCGTCTTGCTCGCTATGAAGAGATGGCAGCTGAGGCAGACAAGATGCGTAAGTTGGACTTTGATGAGATTCAGATTCCACCTGGCCCACGTCTTGGAAATATCGTTGTTGAAGTTGAACACCTTGTGAAGGGATTCGGCGATCGCGTCCTCATCGATGACTTGTCCTTTACCTTGCCACGTAATGGAATTATTGGAGTCATTGGGCCTAACGGCGCTGGTAAGACAACTCTCTTTAAGACCATTCTTGGTATGGAGACACCTGATTCAGGAAATGTGAAGATTGGTGAAACGGTAAAGATTTCCTATGTGGATCAGTCACGTGGGGGCATCGATCCTAAGAAATCACTCTTTGAAGTGGTCTCAGATGGTCTTGATTTTATGAAGGTCGGACAAGTTGAAATGCCATCTCGTGCATACGTTGCAGCATTTGGTTTTAAGGGTCCTGATCAACAAAAGCCAGCAGGTGTTCTCTCAGGTGGTGAGCGAAACCGCTTGAACTTAGCTCTCACACTTAAGCAAGGTGGCAATCTGTTGCTGCTGGATGAGCCAACGAACGATCTTGATGTAGAGACTTTGGGCTCACTAGAGAACGCACTTCTTGAATTTCCTGGTTGCGCCGTTGTGATCTCCCACGATCGATGGTTTCTTGACCGCGTGACAACACATATCTTGGCTTACGAAGGTGATTCGAAGTGGTTCTGGTTTGAAGGAAACTTTGAATCTTATGAAGAGAACAAGATTGCGCGTCTGGGAGCAGAGGCTGCTCGTCCTCATCGCGCCACCTACCGAAAGCTCACACGCTAATGATTTATACAGGTAAGCAATTTGTGCGATGGGATGACATCGATGCATTTGGCCATGTCAATAATGCAAAGTATCTAACCTATATTCAAGAAGCACGTTTCTTATGGTCATCCATTATCGAGATGGTTGTCGCTCGCGCCGAAGTTGATTTCATTGAACCCATCTATGAAGGTGGTCGCTTCTATGATGTTAATCTCTGGGTTGAATCAATTGGTAATTCATCCTTCACGATGGCATATGAAGTTGTCGGCGATAACGGTGTTGTGCATGCCAAGGTCAGGACAGTTCAGGTAGTTGTAAATATGGAGACAAAGAAATCGCGCCCACTGAAAGATTCAGAACGCGAGTTCCTGAACTCCTACCTCAAGGCTTAACTCATGGCCAAGCAGAAGATTCACCCTGGCTGGAGTGCAGTCACCGTCACCTTCTTCACCTTGATGGCATCTGCTGGGTATCGATCAGCACCTTCTGTTCTTATCGTTCCCCTTGAAGATGCATTCGGTTGGTCGCGCTCTCAAATTGCACTCGCAGTCTCCATCAATGTGTTGCTCTTTGGTTTGGTAGCACCTTTTGCGGCAGCTTTGATGGAGCGATTTACCGTTCGCAAAGTTGTGATGTCAGCTCTTGCTCTTGTATCACTGAGTGCAACATCGACTGTCTTCATGACCCAACCGTGGCACTTGTGGGCGCTCTGGGGGATTGGCGTGGGAGTAGGTGCTGGTTCTATGGCACTTGTCTTTGCTGCAACTATCGCTAACCGTTGGTTTGTGGCTCGCAAAGGAATTGTGGTTGGTGCTCTGACTGCGGCAACAGCAAGTGGACAGTTGATCTTCTTACCTTTGCTTTCCCACTTTGCACTGACCTATGGATGGAAGAGCGTTTCGCTCACAGTCGGCGGCGCTGCAGCCCTGATCATTCCTTTCATCTTTCTCTTCCTTAAAGAAAAACCTGAACTACTTGGCATGACTCCTTATGGTGCTCCAAGTGATTGGCAACCACCTGCTCCTAATGAACTCTCCGCAGGACGCATTGCCATTGATACTTTGAGAGTTTCATCAAAGTCGAGAGATTTCTGGATTCTCTTTGGAACATTCCTCGTCTGTGGTTTATCAACTAATGGCCTGATTGGTACTCACTTTATTCCTGCAGCCCACGATCACGGAATGGTGGAGACAGTTGCAGCAGGTTTGCTCGCACTCGTTGGTGTATTCGATGTCATCGGAACAATCTTCTCGGGCTATCTCACAGACCGTATGGATCCACGCAAACTTCTCTTCTTCTACTACGGTCTGCGAGGGTTATCACTCTTTCTCTTGCCTTCTATTCTCTTTAGCACGATGCACCCATCCACACTCGTATTCATCATCTTCTATGGCCTTGATTGGGTTGCAACAGTTCCTCCAACGCTGATGCTCTGTCGCATGGTGATGGGCAATCAACGCTCAGCAGTTGTCTATGGATGGGTCTTTGTGGGCCATCAAATTGGTGCATCTATTGCTGCCCTTGGCGCTGCTGTTCTTCGCGTGAAGCTAGGTGATTATGCACTTGCCTTCTATATCTCAGGGGCGATGTGTCTGGTTGCATCCCTTGCGGTCTTGCAGATAGCTCAAGGTAAAACTGCAGCAGAACTTCGAGGTTAACGTGGAGCGCGATACAACCAATTACTACGAGCTCTTTGGGGGAGAAACCTTCTTCGCAGATCTTGTCTCACAGTTCTATGCACACGTTGCCACCAATGAGATTTTGCGCCCGATGTATCCAGAGTCAGATATGAAAGGTGCTGCGCACAGGTTGCAGATCTTCCTTGAACAATATTGGGGCGGACCTACTACCTATCAAGAAGAGCGCGGACACCCACGTCTTCGTATGCGCCATGCAGGATTTCATATCAACCCAGCAGCTAAAGATGCATGGCTTGATTGCATGGGTAAGGCAGTAGATGGAATGAATCTTCAACCTGAATTGCGTGAGAAGTTATGGCGCTATCTAGAAGGCGCTGCCCTTCATATGGTGAACGCTCTGGATTAACGCTTCTGAGATTTATTACCCACGGTGAGAATCTCACCGTTTCGGATATACCAGAGCACATTCTTCTTATCGCGCACTTGAGTAATTCGTAAGCCCACGCGCTCAACTTTTCCTTCAACATCTTGGACCTTCACATCATCGCCCACACCGTATTGATCTTCAATGAGCATAAAGATTCCAGATAACACATCGCGCACAAGTGATTGCGCACCAAGTCCGATGGCAACACCGATGACACCTGCGGATGCAATGACGGGACCGAGATTAAATCCGAATTCTCCAAGAATCATTCCAAATGCGATGATCCAAATTGCTGCATTAAATGTTGAGCTAAATACTGTGCCGATCGTGCGAGCACGTTCTGCTTGACGCTTTGCAGTTCCTGGTCCTGGCTTGAGATCAGCGCTAGCTAAACGGGTGATGGCGCGGTCGATGGCGCGATGACCTGTGAGGTGGCCGATGGAGGCGACCATGAAGATCACTAGTACTCGAAGTGGGGCTCCGTTGAACCAATCCCAGATTGCCTGCGTGCGTTCGCTCATAATCGCTAAGGGTAGTGAAATCTTTATCTAAATTTCACCGCGAAATACCCCTAGAAGGCTCAGTTTTGAGGCAATATAACCCAATCAACGCGAGCCACGCGTTGGAACCGGGGTAATAAATGAACCGCACATTGGTACTCAACGCCACCTATGAACCTCTAGGTGTTGTTACTGATCGTCGCGCGCTTATTTTGGTTCTCAATAATCGGGCAACAATGATCGAATCCTCTGGCACCGTTCTTCACTTTGCAACAGGTCAGCTCGAACTTCCACTAGTCATTCGCCTCAATAAATTTGTGAAGATTCCTTATCGCCATGCAGTTCCACTCTCACGCCGCGCAATCTTCGCTCGCGATAGTAATCGGTGTGTTTATTGCCATGCACCAGCAACTTCCATCGATCACGTCATCCCACGTTCTCGTGGCGGCGGTCACAATTGGGAGAATGTGGTGAGTGCATGTCACAAGTGCAACCATGTCAAAGCAGATAAACCACTCAAAGAGTTGGGATGGCGACTTCGTTCACTTCCACGCGAACCAGTCGGTGCTGCATGGAGAATTCTTGGAACAGGTCGCACCGAGTCTCGTTGGCTTCCATACCTTGAGCCATTTGGCGTCGCTGCAGCCACTGCATAGAATGAGCACATGATCAAGACACTTTCTCAGGTCGCAGTGCTGGCTCCAAGAATTAATCAAGAACCCGGTGCAATGCCTGGGCAAGGATTGACTGCGCTACAAACTTTCACCTACTTTGTTGCAGCACCCGTTGGAATATTCCTTGCTATCTCACTCATTGTGTGGGCGTTGACTGGTGAGAAGAAGAAGCCTTCAGCTTCTACTTCAATCATTACCTCAATCGAGTAATTACTTATCTGCAGCGCGAGCTTTAATCGCGCGAGACATAGCATCGCGACCTTCTGTCACTGAACGGCGCAGTGCATTGGATGCATCCTTGCCGGTGACATCAAGCCAGTGCTGAGCCTTCTTCACAGTTTCATCACTGATAACCCAGGCAGGAAAGAGCAGAGTCGCAGTTGATTCTGCAATTTCAAATCCCTTTGCCTCCCAGACCTTCAAGATTGCATCGAAGTAGGGATCAACAAATCCTGTCAGTAGTTCGTAGTGGATATTCTCGTTAAAACCACGGCTCATATAGGAGTGGATTGTGTTGGATAAGTTATCTGTGGTGATAGATGCAAAGGCTTTCGCTTTCGCTTCCTTGGTAGGAAGGGCTGCGTAGGCATAGGCGTTGTATTGCTTACCGTGGGCTGTCTTATCTTTAGCTGACTCTGCATCAATCTCAGCAGGTCCAAATACTCCGCGCTTCACGCCGCAGATGAAGATATACCAGCGAATTTCGGCATCAACGAGGAGACCATTTTCTGACCCATCAAGAATCGCTTTGATCTTATCCATATGAGCTGGAGTGATTGCATTGTTAGCAAATGCACGAGCAAATTGCATCTGGTGATCACTGCCAGGCTTTGCAGCTGCAAGCATTGCAGCCGTTGCATCAGCAACGTGTGTGCGCAGTCCATCGCGCTTGGCTGGGTCTGCATATGCCCAGATTGCAGTCTCAAACTGAATATAGGTGGCTGCAACGATGGAGATATCTGATTCAGTCTTTAAGGCATTCAGCGCAATAGCAACATAATCAGATGTTGATAGCTCGCCATCACGGCATGAATCCCAGAGAGATGCCCAGATGAGCCCACGAGCTAGTGAATCATCGAGGGTTCCAAGATGGCTCTTCATTGTCGCGATGGAGCGATCATCAAAGCGCAGCTTTGCATAGGTCTGGTCTTTATCATTGATAAGAACAAGGTCTGCAAGCTTCTGGCCCGCAAGTTCGGTGACTTCAGTAAGAGAACCTGCAATATCTAGTTCAACGCTGGTGCGGCGAGTGAGTTTGTCACCCTTGATATCAAAGAGACCTACGTGAAGTCGGTGTGGGCGAAGTTCCTTTGAACCTACTGGCATTGCAGGGGGTAACTGCTTAATAGAAATAGATTTGTATGTATCGCCGCTGATTTCAATGACTGGGCTCAAGGTATTCACACCTGCTGTGCGAAGCCATGTGGAGACCCATGGAGTGAGGTCGCGACCCGATGCTGCCTCTAACTGATCAATGAGATCTTTCAAAGTTGTATTGCCATATTGGTGCTTTGCAAAGTAGAGGCGAAGACCCTTAATAAAGTTATCGCGGCCAACGTGAGCAACAAGCTGCTGCAATACAGATGCACCCTTTGCATAAGAGATTCCATCGAAGTTAGTGCGCACTGCATCGAGATCTTCCATCTCGGTCGCAATCGGGTGAGTAGTGGTGAGCTGATCCACGCGATATGCCCAGTTCTTACGTAGTGAGTTGAACTCAGTCCAGGCATGTGTGTATTTCGTAGATTCTGAGACTGACTGGTAGGAAGCCCATTCTGCGAAAGATTCATTGAGCCATAGGTCTTCCCACCACTTCATGGTGACCAAATCGCCAAACCACATATGCGCCATCTCATGGTGGATTGTGGTTGCTCGACTTACATAGTTGCGCTCTGTGACCTTGGAGCGAAAGATCAGAACATCTTCGTGGAATGTCACACAGCCAACGTTCTCCATCGCACCCCAGTTGTATTCAGCAACTGCAATCTGGTCGTACTTACCAAATGGATAGGCAAGACCGAAGGTCTTCTCAAAGTAGGCAAAGCCTTGCTTGGTGACTTCAAAGATATTCTCGGCATCAACATATTTAAAGAATGATTTACGGGCGTAGATGCCAAGGGGAATTGTCTTCTCGCCCTTGTATTCATCATGGACAGATGTGTATGCACCGGCAACGATTGCAGTGACATAGGTTGCAATGACTTGTGACTCGGCAAATTGTGTGAACTTGCGGTCACCGTCTAACTCTTTTGTGGATTCAACACCGTAGTTGGAGATGACTTCCCAATGCTTAGGTGTGATGGTGCTGATGGTAAATGTTGCCTTCTGATCAGGTTGATCAAAGCATGCATACATGCGGCGAGCATCGCCTGTTTCAAACTGTGTATAGAGATAGACCTCATTATCTGCAGGGTCTACGAAGCGGTGAAGGCCTTCACCTGAGTTTGAATAAATGCCATCGTGCTCAATTTCAAGAACGTTCTCTGCAGCAATTGCAGGAAGGAAGATTGTTTCGCCATCGAATTTAGGATCAAAGTCTGCGCCATTGAGCTTTGCGCTGATGACCTTGCTACCGACGCAGTCGATATAGGTAGTAGCGCCCGGCTTCAGACCTGCAAAGTGCACAACAGTCTTCACGCGAAAGTTTTCAGCCCCCGTTGTGAGGTCGAGGTCGATTGAGTAGCGAGAGACTTTGATGAGTGCTGAACGTTCTGCTGCTTCAACCTGCTTGATATTTGTGCCTGGCACGGGTGCTCCTTAGGGTTAATTAATCGCCTTATCCAACCACCAACTCGCGCATCCGTCACAAGTTAGGATTGTGGAATGGAACAACCCACGATTCGCAGCTATCGCATACGCGGAACGCGGATCACAGCTCCCCAGCAGAGCGCCCTTGATAAGTATTGGGGGATATATGGAATCGATTACTCCCTCACCCCCATTTCCCCTGCTCAACTCTTCCCAGATTCAAAGGAAGTAATTCTTGAGATCGGATTTGGCATGGGCGAGGCAACAGCCCTCATCGGTCGAGATTTTCCCAATACCGGTTTTCTTGCGGTGGAAGTTCATAAGCCAGGTATTGGAAAGCTGATGGCACGTGTTGAAGAGCTAGCACTTTCTAATATCCGCATCATCGAAGGCGATATTCATCCAATCTTGCAGACGATGATTCCTGATCAATCAGTAGATGGTGTTCACTTATTCTTTCCTGATCCTTGGCCGAAGAAGCGCCACAATAAAAGGCGCATTATCAATGCAGAGTTCTTACAGCTCATCCACCTCAAGATTAAAGATGGGGGCTTCTTTCATATTGCCACCGATTGGGTTCCCTACGCTGAATACATCCAAGAAGTATTTGCAGCATCCCCACTCTTCACAGGAGGCCTTGTTGAACGCCCCGAATGGCGACCAGTAACACGATTTGAAGGACAGGGAATTACCAAAGATCACCAGGTCAATGACCTGAAGTATTTCAAAGCTTAAATATCACCAGTTACTTCGTAATTTCCGATCTTTTCAATTCTGCGCACATGGCGCTCATCTCCTGGAAATGGCGTTGCGATAAAGGTGTCAATCAGTTGCTTCACAAAATCTGATTCATGCATACGGCCACCGACTGCGATGACATTGGCATTGTTATGTTCGCGCGCAAGTTTTGCAGTCTCAATGCTCCAGACAAGTGCTGCGCGAATTCCTTTGACCTTATTGGCAGCCATCTGTTCGCCATTGCCTGAGCCACCTAGGACGATGCCCATGGAGGTTGCATCCTTTGCCACAGCCTGCGCACATGGAATACAGAAGTCTGGATAATCATCGAGTGCGTCATATTCATAGGGGCCATGGTCGGTGACGTCATGGCCATTCATCACAAGGTGGGTAATGAGTTCATTCTTGAAATCAAGGCCTGCGTGATCGCTACCGATGTGAATGCGCATGGGCAATTGAAGCATGCTCTCCTCAAGCAACGAAAAACCCGCCACGCTTTCACGTGACGGGTTTTTCTACCCAAGGAGGTACTACATGTCGAAAGTTTTTATGCCTTTGGTGTTGCTGGGAGAGTAAGAGTTGGTGAACCCATAGGTCCGCCCTTGCCCCCACCATGACCACGTTCACCTTTGTCGCCACCCTTTGGTCCCATGGGACGAACTGAATTCACTTCAGTTGTCACATGAGCTGTGAGCGTTGACTTCAAAGTTGTTGCTTGAGCTGCTGTGAGCTTTCCAGCTGTTACAGCTGCATCGATGCGCTTGGTCTCATCTGCAACAAGTGCTGCAATGAGTGCATCTTTCTTAGCCCCTGCAATTGCTGCAAGAGTTTCACCGGCTGCAAGACGAGTCTTGATAGTTGCTGCATCCACACCAATGGTTGATGAGATGAGAGTAAGACGAGATTCCTTATCTGCATCCAGTGGCTTAGCTGGCTTTGCAGCATCCGCTGCTGCAAGAGCTGCTGTGATCGCATCAGATTGTGCCTGGGTGATGGTGCCCTTTGTTACTAGTGCTGCAAGAACTGATGCAACTTCTGCACCACGGCCTTGCATCATTGTTACACCAGCAACTGTTCGTGTTGTTGAAACACGAGTGACTGATGACTTAGATGACGCAGATGAAACTCCAATAGTTCCAGCTGTGAGTGCAACAGTTGTAATAACGATTGCAGCTACCTTCTTCTTCGTTGACATTTGCATGTCTCCTCATCCCGTACTTTGTGCCGAAACCCTCGTATCGACCTGTGAGTAATAAAGCGCCTAATGCTCAGAAATATATCCCGTTTCTCTGTGAGCACCTTGCGAGTTTGTGGGCAGAGCTTGTGAGCTGACTACGCGTAGCCACCCTTGATTTCTGAGAGAAAACTGGGGGATTGCCTGATTTCATGACGCCAGCCACTTCTTCACACTGGTTACACGCCAACGACCAGGAGGTCACCAGTGAAGCGCACCCACCTAGCAACTCTCATCGCTCTTGCACTCTTCTCATCTGTAGTGACAATCACTCCTGCACATGCCGCAGGAAGAAGTGCATCATCTATGCCCAACACGATTTTAAATGGCAAAGGTGCACCAGCGAATAACGTTGGTATCAATGGTGATTTCTATATTGACACACGAAGCCTTCTTCTCTTTGGACCAAAGGCCAGCGGTAAGTGGCCACTGCCTCAAAACTTGCAAGGACCAACAGGAGCAGCAGGTGCTAGCGGTAGTGATGGAAAGAATGGAAGCGATGGCAAGAACGGTAATGATGGAAAGACAGTTACGAATGCATCAACAACAACAGGTGGTGCAGGACCAGCCGGACCACAAGGTGAGAAAGGTGCAACGGGTGCGGCAGGACCTGCAGGGCCAACAGGGCCCGCTGGTGCAACGGGACCACAAGGAGCAACCGGAGCAGCAGGATCATCTGGATCAGGTGGTGGAACTGCAGGACCAGCTGGACCAGCAGGAGCAACAGGAGCAGCTGGTGCAACGGGAGCTACTGGAGCAACAGGTGCAGCAGGAAGTGCGGGAGCAACAGGTGCAACAGGGCCTGCGGGTGATGCGGGACCAGCGGGTGCAACAGGTGCTGCAGGTGCGACGGGGCCAGCTGGCGTTTCAGAAGTAAGTGTTGTTTCAATCGCGAATTTTACATTGAGTACGAACACTCCTTATGGGTCTGCAGTATCTAGTGAATTTGGAACACTAGCTGCGAATACTTCATACTGGTTCGAAATTTATGTTGCTGCCTCAAGTACCTCTTCATTTGAATTCGGGGCAAATTTGATTACAACTGGAGTGGCTCCAAATGTCCGAGTAATGCAAAACAACTTTAAGAAAATAGGTGATTCCAGTTGGACCAATAATTATGGATTTCTAATCATTGGAACGCTTAAGACATCGAGCAGTGCCCAATCATTTACCGTGAGAATCATCGACAGATTGGCAGACACCGGCGGAAGCCCGATGGTATTTAGTGGCACTGCCTATATCGCCAAGGTGGGAACTATCAATTAAATATATGGAGCGGGTGACCGGGATCGAACCGGCATGGCCAGCTTGGAAGGCTGGGGCTCTACCATTGAGCTACACCCGCAAGTGGTGCGGAGGCTGAGCGTACAGGGTGTGTAAGCGAGAGTAAAAAATTCGTCTAGACTTCCGCATGCGCCTCGGGGCGTAGCGTAGTGGCTAGCGCGCCTGCTTTGGGAGCAGGAGATCGGGAGTTCGAATCTCCCCGCCCCGACCAGAACATCTTCAAAGCTTTAACGCTTTACCTATGTAGATAATAAGGAGCACTTCGTGAAGAGCACTCTCGAGACACTTTCCCCAACTCGTGTTCGTTTAGATGTCAAAGTTCCTTATGCCGAGCTTGGTGAATATGTTGATGCTGCATATAAGAAGGTTGGCGCATCTGTCACTATCCCAGGATTTCGTAAGGGCAAAGTTCCTAATGCAATGATTGATCAGCGCGTGGGTCGCCAAGCTGTGATCGACGAGGCAATCAACTTTGCTATCCAAGATTTCTATGTTGCTGCAGCTCGCGAGAACGATGTTCTCGTTGTGGGTCGCCCAACAGTTGATGCCATTGATTTCGTTGATAACGAGAAGCTTGATTTCTCTGTTGAAGTTAACGTGCGCCCAGATGTCACATTGCCAGATTTTTCTAAGATTGAGATTTCAGTAGATAACGTTGAAGTCAGTGATAAAGATATTGATGAGCAGATTGATGAGCTCCGCGCTCGCTTTGGCACACTCAATACAGTTGAGCGCGCAGCAGCTAATGGTGACTTCGTCACTATCGATCTCACAGCGCGCATTGATGGCGCTGAAGTAGATGGCGGTAAGGCAAATGAAATTTCCTATGAAGTTGGCTCCAATAAGATGATTGATAACCTCGATGAGGCGTTGGTCGGCATGAGCGCAGGAGACACCAAGACATTCACCTCTCAGCTCGTTGGCCAGAAAGATGGCGAGAGCGGTGAGATCGATATCGTTCTCAAGGCTGTGAAAGAGCGCGAGCTTCCAGCACTGGATGATTCATTCGCCAAGCTTGCATCTGAGTTCGACACAGTGGCTGAACTCCGTTCTGATTTCACCGAGCGCCTAAGCCGTGTGAAGAAGATGGAACAGGGAGCACAGGCTCGCGATCTTCTTGTTGAAAAACTCCTTGCAGATCTCGATATTCCAGTTCCTGATGACATCGTCCTTGAAGAAGTCAACGATCACCTTGAAGGTGAAGGACGTATGGAAGATGCTGAGCACCGTGCTGAAGTAGATGGCCAAGTTCGTTCATCTATCAAATCTGATTTCCTCTTTGATTCGATTGTGAAGGCTGAAGAAGTTCAGGTTAATGAAATTGAGTTGACTGAATACCTCATCCGCATGTCACAGCGTTATGGAATGGGTCCAGAGCAATTTGCGCAAGAACTTCAAAAAGCGGGACAGATTAGCCAGGTCGTTGCTGAGGTAACGCGCGCTAAGGCTCTTGCATCAGTTCTTGCTCGCATCACAGTTCTTGATAAGTCAGGCAATAAGGTCGAACTTGAGGCGCTTCGCCCACAAGAGGCACCTGATGCCCCTGTTACCGAGTAACTTCTTTAGCCGTAAGCGAACATCGCCCCTTTTCAGGCATTTGAGCCCAATTTGGGAAGCATTTTGCTGCCGCGATTGTTAAGGTCACTACAAGTAAAACGATCGGAAGGATGACACGTGGATTTTAATAACCCACAGGACAACATAACCGTTGCCCGCTCAGCTGGTTCAGAACTCATGGGACTAGGTGATCAGATTTATAGCCGTTTGCTGCGCGAACGCATCATCTTTCTTGCAGGCGAAGTACGCGATGAAATGGCTAACGCTATTTGTGCGCAGATGCTTCTTCTAGCTGCTGAAGATCCAGAGAAGGACATCTACCTTTATATCAACTCACCTGGTGGTTCAGTAACTGCCGGTATGGCAATTTATGACACCATGCATTACATCAAGAACGATGTTGCAACTGTTGCAATGGGAATGGCTGCATCCATGGGTCAGTTCTTGCTCACAGCAGGTGCTCCTGGAAAGCGTTATGCAACACCTCATGCACGTATCTTGATGCACCAACCACTTGGTGGCATCGGTGGAACAGCTACAGATATTCGTATTCAGGCAGAGCAGATGGCAATTACCAAGCAGACAATGTCTGAGCTCAATGCAAAGCACACAGGTCAGCCACTTGAAAAGATCATCGCAGATTCTGATCGCGATAATTGGTTCAACGCTAAGGATGCTCTTGCTTATGGATTTATCGATCACATCGCAACAAATGAATCAAGTATTGCGGGAGGGAAGAAGTAATGAAGCACATTCAAGAAATTACAAACCGCTACGTTCTTCCAACAATTGAAGAGAAGACCGCATACGGCTATAAGCGCCTTGACCCTTATACAAAGTTATTTGAAGAGCGCATCATCTTTATGGGCCAGCCAATCGATGACACCGTTGCAAACGATGTGATGGCACAGCTTCTCACCCTTGAGTCCATGGATCCAGATCGCGATATCTCGATCTATATCAACTCACCTGGTGGCTCATTTACTGCGCTCACAGCTATCTATGACACCATGCAATTTGTTCGCCCAGACATCACAACAATCTGTCTTGGACAGGCAGCATCTGCTGCTGCGATCATCCTTGCAGGTGGAACTAAGGGCAAGCGTTATGGTCTTGAACATTCAAGAATCCTGATTCACCAACCTTCATCTGAAGGTGGCGGACAGGCATCTGATATCGAAATCCAGGCGCGCGAAATCATGCGTATGCGTGGATTACTGGAGACAATGCTTGCAAAGCACTCTAATAAGACAATCGAAGAGATTGAGAAAGATATCGAACGCGACAAGATTCTTACAGCAGCTGAAGCAGTGGAGTATGGAATTATCGATAAGGTTATGGCTTCACGAAAGGCTAAGCCTGTCGCGTAATTAATATTTACTGAAGGGGCGTCGGTTAAGAAATGTTGAAGAAATATTTCGAACCCGGCGCTCTTTTCTCTTTCCCCGCCTATAGAGCGCTACTACTCTCTGGAATTCTGACAGTTATTGCTATGTCAGCATTTCCTATCGCACTTGCCGTCACAGTTCTTGATGCAGGGGGAAGTGCAACCACACTGGGGCTCATCCTTGCTGTGCGGGTGCTATCGGGCGTTGTCCTGGCACCTGTTGGGGGAGTCTGGGCAGATCGCTTGCCACGCAGAACAATTCTGATTGCAGCCGATGGCTTTCGCGCCGTCATGGGCAGCGTCGTTGTCTTTATTGATCCTAAGAGTATTTCGATGTGGATTCTGGGTGGCATCGTCATCTTAATGGGTGTGAGCGATGCATTTGGAGGACCAGCTGCCGGTGCAATCATGCCGAGCATATTGCCGGATCACTTATTGCCTGCAGGAAATGTGGTGCGCGGTATTGCACTGAAAGGTTCCACGATTGCAGGCCCTGGCGTTGCCGGAATCATCGTAGTTTCATTGGGGACTCACGCCACCTATGTCGCAACTTCAATCTTCTTTCTTGTGGGGGCAGCGCTACTCATTCGTATCAACGAGGGTCCAAAGGTGGCATCTGATACTCACCGCACAACTTTTACAGATGAGATACGTGAAGGACTTCAAGTCGTTTGGTACTACAAGTGGATTGCAGCGATGATTCTGATGGCATCAGTTCAACTCATGATGGTCATTGGTGTTGAAAACGTTCTTCTTCCAGTCATTACCAAGCGAGATTTTGGAACGGCTTCAGTCTTTGCAACATCAGCTGCTCTCTTTAGTGCAGGGGGTGCAATCTCTGCCGTGATCTGCATTAAATCTAAGGTCAAGAACCCTGGCCTTGTCTCTGTTGTTGTGTGGGGTCTCTTTGTTCTTGCGCCCCTTGTCTTAGCCTTTCCCAGCTCCAAGAGTGTGATCTTTATTGCCTACTTCATTGCAGGATTCTCTGTGGGACCGTGGGAAGCATTCTGGGCAACACAGGTTCAGCGCGAAGTGCCGGCTGAATATCAAGGTCGAGTATTTGCCATTGATTACATGGGTTCTCTTGGGTTAATGCCGCTGGGTATGGCACTTGCAGGACCATTAGTAAATGTTTTTGGTGAAGGTGAGTTACTGATTGGAGTTGCAGCTTTTCACTTATTTATTTGTGCTGTGGTTCTCCTGGTCCCCGGAGTGAAAGAGATGAAGTCTTCACGGCTGCCCTACACACCAAAATCTGTAATTTCTTCTTAGGGCGAACACAGTTCAGCCTGATTAAGGGCACATAAAGTGGGCTTAAAAACTATTCTTATCCCATGTCCACACGTATCGGTGAAGCTAACGACCTGCTCAAATGTTCTTTCTGCGGAAAGACTCAGAAGCAGGTTAAGAAACTCATTGCCGGACCTGGCGTTTATATCTGCGATGAATGTATTGAGCTTTGCAATGAGATCATCGTTGAAGAGCTCTCTGAAGCATCATCTCTTGGCTTAAGTGAACTTCCTAAGCCACAAGCAATCTTTGAGTTCCTAGATCAATATGTCATTGGGCAAGATCGTGCAAAGAAATCTCTCTCTGTTGCTGTCTATAACCATTACAAGCGCGTGCAGTCAGGGGATTCACGCAATGAGGATGGAGTTGAATTAGCGAAGTCAAACATTCTTCTCTTAGGTCCTACTGGTTGCGGCAAGACTCTGATGGCTCAAACTCTTGCTCGTATGCTCAATGTTCCATTCGCGATTGCAGATGCAACAGCGCTGACTGAAGCAGGCTATGTGGGAGAAGATGTTGAAAACATTCTTCTCAAGCTTTTGCAAGCAGCAGATTACGATGTGAAGAAGGCTGAAACAGGAATTATCTATATCGATGAAATCGATAAAGTGGCACGTAAATCTGAGAACCCATCTATTACTCGCGATGTTTCTGGTGAAGGTGTTCAGCAAGCACTTCTTAAGATTCTAGAAGGAACAGTTGCATCCGTTCCACCACAAGGTGGCCGTAAGCACCCACACCAAGAATTTATTCAGATTGATACAACCAACGTTCTCTTTATTGTCGGGGGAGCATTCTCTGGCCTTGAAAAGATTATCGAAGCGCGCAGTGGTTCATCAGGAGTTGGCTTTGGCGCAGAACTACAGAGTGCTGAAGAGAAGAACCGTCGCGACATCTTCGCTGATGTGATGCCAGAAGATCTATTGAAGTTTGGAATGATTCCTGAATTCATCGGCCGCCTTCCAGTTCTTACAAGCGTTGAAAATCTTGATAAGCCTGCACTGATGCAGATTCTTACTGAGCCAAAGAATGCACTTGTGAAGCAGTACCAGAAGCTCTTTGATCTCGATGATGTCGAGCTTGAGTTCGCACCTGATGCACTCGATGCCATTGCAGACCTTGCTCTCAATCGCGGTACTGGCGCACGTGGACTTCGCGCAATCATGGAATCAGCACTTCTTGGAGTGATGTATGACGTGCCAAGCCGCACCGATGTTTCCAAGGTCATCATTGAGAAGGCATGCATTGAATCCAATGCTGCTCCTACATTGATTCCTCGCACAGGCGATATCCCAAAGCGCACATCACGTCGTGAGAAGCCGAACGAGGAAAAAAGCGCGTAAAGCGTGAACTAGACTGCGCTCCATGTCCTCCGATAAGCGCGAACTAGCGTCGTCATTTCTTCCTGGCGATATCGAAGGGCCTCTCTATACCAAGTGGATTGATGCAGGATATTTCACTGCAGATGCCAACTCTTCTAAAGAACCCTTCACCATTGTTATTCCGCCACCGAATGTAACTGGCAACCTTCATATCGGTCATGCCCTGGATCAAACGCTGCAAGATTGCTTAACGCGCATGAAGCGCATGCAAGGTTTTGAAGCTCTCTGGCTTCCAGGAATGGACCACGCAGGAATTGCAACCCAGAACGTTGTTGAAAGACAATTAGCAACACAGGGACTTACACGCCATGACTTAGGCCGAGAAGAATTCGTGAAGAAAGTCTGGGAGTGGAAGGCCGAATCTGGCGGACAAATTCTTGGACAGATGAAGCGCCTTGGCGATTCTGTTGACTGGTCTCGCGAAGCATTTACGATGGATGAGAATCTTTCACAAGCAGTTCTGACAATCTTCAAAAAACTCTTTGATCAAGGTCTTATCTATCGCGCAGAGCGCATCATTAACTGGTGTCCACGTTGTTTAACAGCACTTTCAGATATTGAAGTTGAGCACCAAGATGATGCTGGTGAATTTGTTCAGGTGCGTTATGGCGATGGCGAGCAGAGCATTGTTGTTGCAACAACTCGTGCTGAAACCATGATGGGCGATGGCGCAGTTGCTGTTCACCCTGATGATCCTCGCTATAAGCACATGGTGGGCACAGAAGTTCTCTTGCCTCTTGTGAACCGCATGATTCCTATCATCGCCGATGAACTCGTTGACCCTGATTTTGGAACGGGTGCGGTTAAGGTCACTGCAGCCCATGATCCCAATGACTTTGAGATGGCTGTGCGCCATAACATCCCATTCGTTGTGATTATGAATGAGCACGGCGTCATGGATGGCACAGGCACAGAATTCGATGGCATGGATCGCTTTGATGCGCGTGTGGCAGTTGTTGCAAAGCTCAAAGAGATGGGTCGCATCGTTGCTGAAAAGCGCCCTTACATTCATGCAGTCGGTCACTGCTCTCGTTGTGACATTACTGTCGAGCCACGTTTATCAAAGCAGTGGTTCGTCAAAGTTGCACCGCTTGCAAAGGCTGCAGGAGATGCTGTTCGTGATGGTCGCGTAAAGATTGAACCGGCAGAACTTTCACCACGTTACTTTGAGTGGGTAGATAACATGCACGACTGGTGTATTTCTCGCCAGTTGTGGTGGGGCCATCGCATTCCTGTTTGGTATGGACCAAATGATGAAGTCATCGTTGTGGGCCCTGGTGAAAGTGCGCCAGCTGGATACACACAAGATCCTGATGTTCTCGATACATGGTTCTCATCTGCGCTCTGGCCGTTTTCAACTCTCGGCTGGCCAAATAACACAGCTGATGTGAAGAAGTTCTACCCGACAAGTGTTCTCGTTACCGGTTATGACATCTTGTTCTTCTGGGTAGCACGCATGATGCTCTTTGGTCTCTTTGCCATGGATGGTGTTCCACCTTTCCACACCATTGTTCTCCACGGTCTTGTGCGCGATCAATTCGGTAAGAAGATGTCCAAATCTCGCGGCAACGTTGTTGACCCACTTGAATTTATTGATAAATATGGCGCAGACGCACTTCGCTTCACCTTGGCTCGCGGTTCTAATCCCGGAAAAGATCAAGCACTGGCTGAAGATTGGATTGCAGGTTCACGTAACTTTGCG